>TARA_B110000211_G_scaffold158151_1_pt1 | contig 18030 bp, 20 predicted proteins | sample TARA_B110000211 | Tara Oceans TARA_B110000211 (sample SAMEA4397516) | marine metagenome | biome: Polar Biome; feature: [DCM] deep chlorophyll maximum layer (ENVO:01000326); material: water (ENVO:00002006), including particulate matter (ENVO:01000060) such as... | depth 30 m
GGATTTCACCAAGCATTTAATTCTTTAGGATTAAATTATAACACTAAATGTGTTTTAGCATGTGATAAGGATAAACCGTGTAGGGAAATTTACGAAACCAATTATAATATCAAGGTTACCGAAGATATTAAAAAACTTAAACCAGAAGATATCCCCGAATATGATGTTCTGTGTGCGGGATTCCCTTGTCAACCATTCTCTAATGCTGGTAAGAAAAGCACTTTTAAACATGACAAGGGATTACTCTTTGATGAAATCATGCGTTTGATTAAAGATTATAAACCGAAGTTAATGTTTCTGGAAAATGTTAAACATATTTTGAAAGTTAGTAATGGAGAGGTATTTAAATATGTCATGGCGAAACTTGACGAGAATGGGTATAACGTTCAAATATTTAAAATGTCTCCACATAAATATGGCATTCCCCAGCAACGAGAGCGTATTTATTTCGCATGCACTCATAAATCTCTGACTGAAAAGGAAATCGAACTTGTAGAACCAGAAAAAACGGAAATTATTCTTAGTAATTTTCTCCAAAATAAAGAAGAGGTTCCTGAAAAATATTTCGTAACAGGCGATGTATTAACGGCACTGGATGCTTGGGATGAAATGATTCAAAAATTTGAGTATGATGAAAAAATATCCCCTACGATTATGGCAAACGAGTTTTATAAGGTGTATACCGATGATGAATTCGCAAATTTGGCGACTTGGCGTCAAGATTATATAACTAAAAATAAACCTCTGTATGAAAAATACAAACCTCATTGGGACGAGTGGTCTGAAAAACACAAAACGATCCTAAAAAGACGGGAGATTTATGCCAAACTTGAGTGGCAGGTTGGTAAAATAAAGGATAATGATTCTATTTACAACTACTTTATTCAATTACGCCAGTCGGGTATTCGGGTTAAAAAAAGTAAATATTTTCCGACTCTTGTAGCGATGTCACAGATTCCTATTTATGGTCGTGAAAAACGAACCATTACACCGCGTGAGTGCGCGAGGATTCAGTCATTCCCTGACAGTTTTATCATTCATAGCGAAGACCGCCAAAGTTATAAACAGTTTGGTAATAGCGTTAATGTTAATAATGTAAGAAATGTTATTAAAAGTACGATAATGACATATAATAACTTTTTATAATAACAATTAATTTGATTTAATAATAGTTATTTTTTATTAAATTAAAATGCCTCGTCGATGCTCCATTTGTAGAAAAGAAGGACATGATAAGCGAGCTTGTTTAAAAAAATCATTTGGAAATACCTATTCATCATTACGAAATTATGTAAATCATACAACATTTTATTCTCATATTAAAGAAAAAAAAGCTAAGAAGAAGCAAGGGCGTAGACAAAAGGCAGATTGTCAATATACAGAATTATTAATGTGTATATGGTTATTACAGATACCAGAAATAACTTATAATAAAGAAACTATTTTAAATAATAAACAAAAAATATTAGATCATACAAAATTTAAATATAATCCAGCAACGATAGAAGAGTATTTTAAACATTTTGAAACCAACGCAACTGATAAAAAAATTAAAAAATATATGCTAAATATTAAAATAGATTTAATAGATTTAATTTTTAAATATATTTATTTAACGGGAAAAAATTGTACATTTGGTGTAATTACAAAACTTATGAAGGATAATCATTTAAATAGTCGTCAGAAAAAGGGGGATATCTATATAGAATATGATAATGGACCATTTACCAGTATATCTGTAAAAAAAGATCCAAAATGCCCTTTAGGGAATTATTCAACAGAAAAATTCGCAAGTGAATGTTATTTAAAAGACACAGTCAATAAAATTAAACAGGAACGTATATCTATATCTAAGGAATTTATACCTAATTATGACACTCTAGATGTTGTTCAAAGAAAAAAAAAGTATAAAGGAGAGAAGATACCAGGCACACATGATAAATGGAAGGGGCGAGAAAAAGTAAATACATCCTTGTATGATTCTAAGTTACCAATATGGAAACTCCAGGAACAAATTATTAATAATCCTGAGGTTCAACAAAAATTAAAAGAAAGTTTGGCCCCCAATGTTACATTTACAAATATTGAGTATAATGGCGATAGTTGGAGAACAATACCTTGTTATACAAATGATACAGACTTTAAAATAGAACGGTGTAAATTACTAGATACAAACGATTCTGCTAAAATTTGGTATATTATATCTATAGACAATAAACTAACATATAAAGCAGATATACGTGTTAAATCGGGTTATTTATTTAGTGGTTCTCTACAAATAGTGCCAACTTATTTACTGGAATCAGATCACCTAAAATTAAAACATTTATAACGGATTCATACTAATAATATTTTGTACATGTAATTATTTTTAAAATAGTCTAATAGTTCTTATTTAAAATCAATTCAAAATTAATACTTTAGATGAATATAGCTTTTTGGGATAACCAACTATGTGAAAGAGGCACAACCGTGAGTTTATTTGATTATGCTTATCATAATCAAACAATTTTGGGGAATAAATCATTTATTTTTTATGATAAAAATAATAGCGAGTCTAAAAAAACAGTTATACAAAAATTTAAAAAACATTTTACTGTTCGTGAAACAGATAATTTTAAAGAGGTTGATGATTACCTATTAAAATATAATATACAACATATTTATATAATAAAATCTGGAGAAGTGGATTCAAGGTTAAGTAAAATTGCTAAAAATTGTATTCATTGTGTTTTTAATTGTTATCAACCACATGGCGAAGTGTATAGTTGTATTAGTAATTGGGTTCATGGTTATGACGAAAGATATCCAGTGGTCTCACATATGATAAACTTACCTAAAAATAATAGCAATATGAGAGATAAACTAAATATACCTAAAAATGCGGTAGTATTTGGTGGATATGGGGGGAGGGACAGTTTTAATATCCCATTTGTCCACCAAGCAGTATACTCAGTTGCCGCTAACAGACCAGATATATACTTTTTATTTGCCAATTTTGATAAATTTTGCCCAGATTTACCAAATATTATTCATTTACCTATGATAACAGACTTAAATAAGAAGGTGGAATTTATTAATACTTGTGATTCTATGTTATGGGCAAGACAAAGTGGGGAAACCTTTGGTATATCCATAGGTGAATTTTCTACTTTAAATAAACCTATTATATGTACTCAAGTAGGTTGTTGGGACTTGGCCCACGTTCATCTCTTAGGAAATAAGGCAATATGGTATACAAGCGTATACGATTTAACACAAATTTTATTAAATTTTAATCCCGAAATAGAAAATAAAAAAGATTGGAACGCTTATAGAGAATTTACACCTGGTAAAGTAATGGCTATTTTCAAGAAAATATATCTTGATTAAAACAAAATACCCACATCTTCAACGCATAGACCAAGATATATTATACTTTAGATATGATGTAAATAATATAAGTATTTATTACTTATGAATATTAAATTGAAGGGCGTATTAAATTAGGTGGAACTTGTTTTGGTAATAAACCCCAAGTATGAATGGATAACCAAAACAATAAAAATATTTTATATCTTTTGTTATAGATGTTAAAGATACTGAAAGAACTATTTATGTCCACTAAAAAATAATATAAATGTATACCAAAGTTGTAAATCCAAAAACTGGAAGAAAAGTAGCGATTACAAGTCGTCTGGGAAAACAAATAATCAAAAATTATCTTAATTATTTACGGGGGGGGCGAGTCAACTGGGGGCGAAGAGTTATCCGCCGCACAACGTTACAAGGCACAGATGACATCTATCGCAACCATGAAAGGTGAGGTTACTAAGCTAGAAACCAAAGTCGCCGAATTAACGGCGGAATTAGATGAGAAGACGGCAGAAGCAGCCTCCGCCGCTAAGAAAGTACAAGAAGCGGTGGAGGCTGAATTAATATGCAAGAAAAACGTCTCTAGTTGTAACGGTAATCTCGTGACGGCACAAGCATCACTTAAGGAGACTCTGGCCGATTTTGAACTTTGCGACGGTGCCGCTGATGTCATAGATGATGTCGCCCAAGAGGTACTTGCCGACCAAATTGCGACGAGCGAGGAAGAATTGGCGATAGTGGCGGATGGTTTCGGGGACAACGATCAAACCCGCGCAACCTTATTTGGATAACCAGACTTGTTTCATACTAAGTTAATCCAATAATCGCAAATATTCATATTTTTCTAATCGGGTAGAGTGTTTTATATACACATAATCATGTGCATTTCTAATAATTTTTTTTGTTGGCATGCGTATAATAAACTTAAAACTTCTAACATCGTAAAAAATTAATCCATTAAAACCATGCTTAATAATAGAGCGGTTACCTCTATTATTAAAGGCATATACCGGGCACTTTAATTTCATTGCTTCTAATATACTTAATGACATACCTTCTGATAAACTAGTATTAATTAACCCACACGACTGCTTTATACAAGCATATACTTCTTTTTTTCGCAAAGCGCCTATATGATAAACATTTTTGGGAAAATCATACAATCCCTCAATTAAGTCACCTATAATAACTAAACTATATTTTTTAGATTTTTTGAAAAATGAAAATAAATAATCTGGGCGTTTTATAGGACGCAAATTCCCAACACTAACAAAAAATTTTTTATTTATTAATTTTGGCATAATTGAGGTGAGGGCACGTTTTGATATTTTAAGATGTTTTGGAATAGATTGGGGTATTATTTTAATTTTAAATCTATCTATATTGTAAATTTGGCGAACAATTGAATATAAATATTCGCTAAATACTACTACATATTTTGCTGATTTTAATATTTTTAATACAATATTGAATTTTTTAGGATTTTTATGTATATCAAAATTTACATCGGTGCCTCCAATAATTATAATATAGTTTCGTGTATTTTCAGTTTTGACTAAACCGAATTTATAACTGTTTATCGTAATTAAATTATTAAGAAGGGAATTAGTTCGTTCTATATTCAATAATTTAGATAACCTAACTAATGTCTGTTTATTACCGGAATATTTAACGGATTGGTCAAATATAAAATACATAAATAATACCTTTATATATCTTAAGTTTTTTAAATAGTTATTCTATAAACTTATTAATTATTTCGTTTAGGTCACTTGTTTTAGGCAGAATATCTTGGCATTTAATATGTTTATTAAATTTAATGGCAGGTGTTTTATATACTAATGAATCTGTATAGAAAAAATCTAGCACTTGATTATACACGTCTATATGAGCTTGTCCTGCTATTATTATTACTTTATTGGGTGATATATTTATAGTTTTTAGTCCGTTATTCTGTATCGAACATTTAATTGGACTCCTTGTAATTTTATTTTTATCTGTGGAAAACTCCATAAATATTCTACTTAAAATATATAAATCTGTAAATAAATGTGTATATTCGCCCAAGTGTTTTGTTTTATTATATTTTTGATCTATAATATGTTTAAGGCATGTCCGTAATTTTCTATTTTTACGAGGAATATAACTATTTTTAGTTTTTAAATATTTCAGGTATTCCTTTTTAACCGATTTTCTAAAATTAGTCATCTCTGCCTTTATTTCCGCAACAGTATATTTTTTACTATATGATGGAGTGGTAATATTTATTACTGAATCTAATAAAGCCTTTATAAGTTTATTTAGTCTTTTTACGTCTTTTTTTTTTATTCCGACTCCTAATATATAATCGGCCATAAGACTATAATCTCTACTATGGGCATACCCTGACGGATCTTTAGAATTATATAATAAGACATCTAGTTTATTAGAAGTTCGGTGTTCACCTGGAACATTATTTGAGAACCGTAAATCAAAATTATGAAATCTTAAATTTGGATAACTACATTTTTTATTTGTCATTGGGGTACTTACGGCGTGGTGGGCGCAATTATAAAATGTTTTTTTTACTTCTTGAAGAACCTGTTTATTTTTAGTAAATTTGCCTCCCTTAAGATATATAGGTGCTGATTTTTGTTTCTGTTTTTCTTCAAGAAAGATATCAATACACTTATTATTTTTTTGGGCCAATTTAATAATTTTTATTAAAAAACTATCTATGTTGTCGCAATTATTATCAGATTTTATACAAATATTATCCAACGGAGTGTGTTCATCTCCCAATAACAAAATTTTCTTATTAGTATTATTGGGACAGGTAATATCCCATAAATATAGCGATATAGGACCTTTTATTTGAGTAATTTTAGCAATTTTTTTTGGTGTTATAATCATTTTTATGTTGTGTTCTGAGGGACAAGATTTTTTACTTTTACCTGTTTTATTACAATCAGGACCACCGCCCTCCAATTGTGTAATATAACTCTTTATTAGCGTTAAACCTTCGACTGATGTCGTATCATACACTTTATTTGTTTCAGGATTTTTAATATATTTATACATTATAATAATAAGACAAAATTATTTATATGTATATCAGAAGAAATATATTGTTATTATTTTAATTATACGTATATAAAAAAATATACTTACCTATAGTAAATGATCTTCAGAAGACATATTGGTCGGACACTTAATACTACTATTAAAAAAATGAATATTAAACAACTTGAAAATACTATTAAAAGTTTTAAAAATCGACCATATAATAAGGAAGTCACTATGGACAAACAAAAATCTGAGAATAAACCAGAATTAAAACATAAATACTCTAATTTATGGAGATTTCATCATGGGGATGAACTGTAAAATTTGATTTATAATTATTTAATTTGCTTATAGGTTATAACAATGAAGTATTTTATATATTGGAAAAGTGTAAACACTAAGTACGAGTCTTATGGAAAATGCATATTTGAAGACAAAAAAGATGTGGAAAAAATGGCGGAGGAATTAAATGATAAATGGATGGGAGAAATTATTCATAAATATTCATCAGAACCAAATTACGAATATATAATAAAGAATTTATCTAAACAATTTTAAAATATATAAATATATTTATATAATTTAATAATGTCACAATTAACACCGGTGGAATATAAAATATTAAAACAAATTGTAAATCAAGAAGGTATAATTATAGAGTTTATGAAGCGTAATTCTGCCGTAATTTCTGTAAAAACTAAAAATAAAACATATAACGCCCTACATATGCAGTTAGTAGAGATATTTTCAAGCGATAAATATCCTGTAGGTCAATTATTAGAATTAAATAAAGATAAACTAATTAAATACTTCCCCAAAAATAATAAATTTATAACATATTTAGATAATAGTATAAAGAATCAAGATATTTTTTTACTTTTAATTGGAGAGGACTATTGTGGAGTAAAACATTTTTTTATTTGGGATGGCTCTCTAGAAATTCCATGGCAAATTACAGTTGCTAAAATTACAAAAGATATAACAGATATGACGAATGAATCTGTGGAAAAATTAACAGATATTATTTCAAACGTTAGATATAACCCTGATATATTTTAATTTATTTCAGTATTTTCCCCACCCTTGAACGCTTAAAATACCGACCTTTAAAAATATATATATTAATAATGGATATAAAAGATAGTAATCAAATATCTAACAATATACTGGATTATAAAGCATATATGAATAAAACAATTTATATGACCTATAAAAAAAATATACCCTACAAGGTAAAAAATAGATGGATTGAATATAATGATAGTTATAATATAGATTTTAGTTTAGATAAAGACTGTTTAGATTTTCTAAAAAATAATTTTAATATTTATAATTTATTTAACAATATTAATATTGGAGCGTTCAAGGCGGATTTATGGAGATTATGTAAATTATATAAAAACAGCGGCGTTTATGCGGATGTAGATTTGGTTCCCTATTTAAATATTGATAAATTAGATAAAATATAACATTTTATTCTTGTATATCATCGGGACTAACTTCCATATTTCAAGCATTAATAATAAACTTCTCTAAACCAAACGACCCGCTATTATTAGTATTTTTATTATCATTTTTAATCAATAAACCATATATATATGCCAATGGTCCCACCTTTGATATGTATAATTGTATTAAATATATGTTAAATGTAGAAACTATACTCCCTGGAAAAAAATACGAATTAGATTTTGTAAAACTAAAAATTTGTATTGGTCCCAGTGGGAGTAATAACAAACTAATTAATTTATATTATTTTCCCGAGAACATTCAATATACAATAAAATTACATGAGAATAATAATAAAGATGTTTTTCATTTTGAAATAAAAAAAAATTATTTAATAGTTAAGAGGTTAGATGAAAGTCATGGTTGGGACTATAACCATTACATTGATATATGTTTTCAGTCTAAATCTAGTTTTTTCTTTTTTAAAGAAAATGATGGACCTAATAATAATTGGGTTACATCGTATGTTACATATAAAAATGAGAAAATTTTAGATAGTAGGGATATGGAGTATTATACAAATAAGGGCTGGTAAAGTGGGTGTAAAATATGTATTTATTAACTTGTCTTATATTAAAGTGTTATGTCTAAAATACCCAAAATAATATTTCAAACGTCAATTGAAAGACCTTTTGTGCATACGTTACTTCTTGTAAACAAATATTTCCCTGGATGGACATATGCCCATTTTAACGACGACGATATGGAAAATTGGTTAGCCAAAAATAAAATTAAAGATTTCCCTAATTACAGTGAGAAATTGAAATCTTGTATATTTGGAGCACACAAAGCCGATTTTTTTAGATATTATTTCTTATATGTTAATGGGGGCGTATTTTTAGATTCAGACGCAATGGTCCATTGTAATATAGATGAAATTATTCAAAACAAAACTGGCGTATTTGTTAAATCCAATTATTTTCCTAACTCAACACATATTTTTAATGGATTTATATGTGTTCCTCGACGCAGTCCTATCATATACGCGGCCCTGAAACACATTTATAATTTTGATATGAGTATTATTGCTCGCGGGGGGGAATCTTTTCAGGTATTTTGTAAAGAACTAATCAATATTTTATTGAAACACGATCTTAGTGATATTATAATATATCAGGAGACTGCGAAACAAGAAGAGTCTACTACAATAAGTGAAATAAAATATCAAAACAAAGTTATATTAACTCATTATTTTGGAGATAAAAATATTCCTAAAGATCATGAATAAAATTTATAATATCCGTAAACTGTATAGTTAGACTTAAATATGGATATAATAAATTTAAAGTAATTCCTATAAATATTTATATGTATTGGGTGTATATTCTGAAATGTCAAAATGAAATATTTTATGTTGGACAAACATCCCGATTATTTAGAAGATTTTGGGAGCACGAGAGTGGCAGAGGAGGGGTAAATACGGAAATTTATAAACCCATTGAGGTTGTAGCTGTTTATAAAATAAATGTCTTAGGTAATTTTTTTTATTATAATTATTATATCCATAATTGTTCCGATGATACCTATTTTTATAAATATTTTAATGGTCTGAAATTTTTAAATAAACGTAATAATGGACTAACGTACAATAAATTGCGTATAGAAAATAATATAGCAGAGTGTATGATGATAAATCTAGATACTTGGGAAAAAATTCGAGGAGGACGCTATATAAGATTTGATACAAAATATAAAAGACCTATAAATAAATATCTTGAGAGTTTGCCATTATGTAACTGTAATCTACCCTGTGATATTAAATATAGTAAAAAGAAACAGTTTTTATATTTTAGATGTCCTAAAAAAAATATATGGGACAATGTTCCAATGTCATCGGACATAAAACCCTGTAAATTTTTCCAAGAATATACTATTGATAAAAAATTTAGAACTATATTATTCGCCCGGAGGAAGCAATATAAAAAAAAAATCAGGAAATTATTTAAAAACGGGCGAAAATGGTTGGATAATATACCAGAATTAAAAGGTGGAATATGTGTAGGGGGGTGTCAACAAAAGTTATATAATAATATTTGTTATTCTTACGAAAATAAACGTTTGTGTTGGAATTGTTTTAAAAATAACCACGATGCCTTAGAAGAAGAGTTTAATGTATTTAAGACTTATATGATAGACGATTCATACGAATGATATAAATTTGATATAAAGAATAGTAATTTAGTATTATATATAACTATGGCGTCTAATTATAAATTTATGAAATCGGGTTTTAATATGATAGAACAGGAACCATTATCGGAAGAAATGATAGAAAATTTGTATGCGCTTGTATATGCTTTTATGGAGAAAGCAATTATCTCGGCAGAAAAATATGTTAGTCATTCTGGTAGAGAAATTATAACGAAACAGGATATAAAATTGGGTCTTAAATCTGAAACATTTAAATTTTTACAGCGGGAGAATTTTATGGAGGATATTAAGCGGTGGCGAGAAATTATCAATGAGGATGAAAATCCAGAAGAAGATTTGGTTGAATTTGAATCACTTGTGAGTAATAGTGAATACGTAGATTTTAAAAAATCTGTATGTGAATGTAGTAATTGTAAATTCTTTAATGAAATAGAAGAAAAATGGGCGACTTGGGAACCCCATAACCAAATTGAATTAATTTTAAAAAATGCTGTTCTAAAAATTAATTAAAATAAGAGGTATTTAAGTCAAAAACGCGTTCCGCCAATTTAGAAATATCCAAAGCATCACTGTCTGAACATTTGGTGGAGCCTTTTCCATGTTTTTGTAATTGTAATCTGAACCAAGCAATTATAGCCATTTTATAGTATTTTAATATTTCAACACAATCGGGTTGATGTTTTTTTTTATCTAGTTCGCCACCTAATCCCGAATATTTTTCTATTAATTCTTGTAATTTATCAGCGTCTTTTCCTATATCTTCTTCGGACCAATTATTAAAATTTAAGTCATCTTCGGATGAGATATCCTTATCCATATGCCAACTATAAAAATTCATTTCACCAGTAATAAGCATTTTATTAAGAATATTATGTAAATACATTTTACTGGGATCTTGTATTGAAATATTACAAACTGTATCTAATAAATATCGTATTTTACTCTCTAAATCCCCCGATATAAGTATCTTATTGTTATCCATATATTTTTCAAAATTGTCATAAGTTAATCGCTCTCTATTCATAACCGGGATATTCATATAAGCAATCTTATCCGCATCTATAATTGTATTTCCAAAATAGAGTTGTAATACCGCGGAAAACTGATGAAATAGTAATCCAGGTGTATCATCGGGATTTCCCTTATTAAAGTAATCAAATATTTCTTTGATTTTTGATGGGGGCAAAAGATTTTCTCCAGATTCGCCATCATCTGGCTGTTCACGATCCCCGCCTTCTCCTCCCCCTTCTTCTTCCTCCTCCCCGTCGCCTTCTTCTTCTCCATCGCCGTCTCCTCCCCCGCCTTCTTCTCGTTCTCCTCCCCCACCCCCTCTTTCTTCTCCTTCTCCTCCTTCTTCATCATCATCATCGTCAGTTTCTTCGTCATTATCTTCTCGTTCTCCTCCTTCTTCTTCATCATCGTCAGTTTCTTCGTCATTATCTTCTTTACCTTCTCGTTCTCCTCCTCCTCCGTCTGAATGATTATCAACGGATATATGAAATGCCTCTATTTCGGTACTATGTTTAGCCCCTTTATGAGCAGCAGTTCTACCTTTAGTAGCATATTCCACCCGCTTTCTTACTCGTCTTTCAAGTGCTGTCTCCTTTTGCGCCGCACCTCCCAGACTATAATGAAGATACTTTTTTATAATTTGTTTCCCAGCCACCGAATTAACTAAGACATTTTTATTTTTAGAAGGATCATATATTAAATTATATGGGTTTCCACCACCCTGTAATATTTCTAAATTTTTAATATAATTATTTATTAGATTTTTCCCTTGTTTACTGTTAACATTTAATTCTTTATTATTTATAGGATTAATAATATAATTTGAAACTTTCATAGAGTATAAGTATATAATATACTTATATTTTATTTCTCAATATTTACTTATTCTTATGGAGCGTGTAAATTGTATAATAGTTGATGTAAATAGTTATCACCATCAATAAGAATATTCCTTTTGTTGTTAGGGTATTGTTCTGTTTTAGTATTTCTCAATGTGCTTTCATTATCAATAGAACTGGTATATCTTGATTGAAGAGAATTTTCTGTTCCACCATCGGGTATCATATTTTTATATTTTTTACAGACGTTAAATGAACTTCTAAATCCTAAAGTATTTGTATTATGGCCATGAACTGGGAAACTTCTAGAATAAATTTTTTTATTTCCTTCTTGTTGCTTTTCAATATTACATATCATTACTGGTTGAAATTTTTTAAACTGTTTTTCCGAATAAACTTCAGTTAGTTTCGCCATTACTATTATAAGGTGATATAAAAATTTGATTATATATATCACAATTAAAATTTAATTAACCCATTCTCAATATGCCGAATAAATGTCTATCTGGTAAGTTTTCTGGAAAATTTACACAAAACGACATTAGTAATATTTTTATAAAGGGGCGTGCCTATACTAATATTAAAATTAACGAAGAACTTTTAGATGTAATGGTAAAAGTCGTCGCAGACTCAACTGGATTTACTTTTAACAGTTACCGCGATTATGATAAATTTATGCTTAAAATGCGAAGGAAATATAAGTATAACTTGGTTATATCTAAAACAACCTTATTTACACATTATAGAAATCTCTATTCTAATAATAAGATTACTAGAAACTATCAACTGGAAAAATTTATGAGAATAAAAGGGGCACGCAGTAGAAGTGGTGTGGTTTCTGTTACAATATTTACATCTGGTTCGGTAATGGGTGGGGACGATATTGATATGGTAAAAACGGGCGGATGCCCAATGAATTGTCATTACTGTCCATTTGAAAAGGGTGCCGACGGAGTTCCTACACAACCACGTTCATATCTCAGTACTGAACCTGGAAATAAAAGAGCCAGTGAAAACTTACACCATCCGCTCGGCCAGACGCTCTCACGTCTATTTCAGTTAGAATCAATAGGTCATATTTCACATAATCATAAAGAATCTAATAAAATAGAACTTATTATATCAGGAGGTACATTTAACTTTTACCCCAAGGAGTATATTATTTGGTTTTCTACTTGTGCGTATTATGCTTGTAACACATATTACCAGGTAAAGGAAAACGTCGAAGATTTTAATAAAGTGCGTCCAATGTTATCGCTCGCCGAAGAAAAACTTCTTAATGAAATTTCACCAAACCGAATTATAGGACTCACTATTGAAACCCGTCCGGATTATGTAGCAAAGCGCGAACGGGGTATAATTGATTTCAGTCAAGTAGAATTATTTAGAAGAATTGGTGTTACGCGTGTTCAGATTGGCATTCAAACAACAGAAGATACGGTATTAAAAAAAATTAATAGAGGATGCCGAAATAAAGATAATAAATGGGGTATTAAAATTTTAAAATCAAATGGTTTTAAAACTGATATTCATATAATGCTTGATCTCCCTGGTAGTTCTCCTGAAATGGATAAAGGTGTTATTGATAAAATTACTTCTGATCCTGATCTTCAGGCGGACCAATGGAAGATATATCCTACGGAAACTACACCTTTTACCGAGATAAAAAAATGGTATGACGCGGGGACATATAAACCGTATGCCGAGGACCACACACACGGCACGTCATATCTTCTGATGGATGTTATAGTCCACGCACTAATAAAAATCCCGGAATATATAAGAGTTAATCGTATAGTCAGGGATATACCGCATATTTCTATTGAAGGTGGACTGAAGTGTTCTAACTTTCGGCAACTAACTAAACAAAAAATGGATAAAATGGGGATATTAACTAGAGATATTAGAGAGAGGGAGGTAAAATATAAACAGATTGATTGGTCAGATATGATATTAGATATTGTTGAATATAGTGCCTCGCACGGAACAGAGTTCTTTATCCAGTTTTGCTCTAAAGATAAAAGAATTCTATATGGATTTATTCGTCTTCGCCATAATAACACTAATATATACTCGCTCACGTCTCTCAAGGGGTGTGCGTTGGTAAGGGAACTGCATGTATATGGTCAACATACACATATAGGGACTAAAGATAAGAATGCTGTCCAGCACCGGGGACTGGGGTCAAAACTACTTAAAAAGGCGGAGGAAATAAGCATTCGTAGAGGATTTAAAAAAATAGCAGTTATATCCGGAGTTGGTGTCAGAGGATTTTACAATAAAAAGGGTTATACATTAGGGGAAGACGATTATATGTATAAGCCCCTCTTTAATTATAGGATATTATATATATTCATGCTCGCGATTTTAGGATTTATGTTAATATTGGTGGATATATATATATACTAGTTTAATTATTTGGAAATGCTTTTCTAAGATTATCCCACAGATCTTTTAATTTATCTTTACTCGCATCGCGTGAAATCCATGGGATATCCCATATGTTAAATCCCTGATTTTCATCAAGTGCTTTATTACAGATATTATAGGTTCTTTCTAGAGTATTCATTGAGCGCGCATCGACACATTTTCTTTTAGAAAAAAGACCGTATAATCCAAAATTAAATTTTGCTCGGGTTGGACGATGACTATGATGGGCGGTCTCGTCAAAGTGTTCCTTTTTAGACACTCTAATAGCGAAGGTGTAAACTACTATACATAATATTATAGCGAACAGCGGTAGTAATATAGTATTTTGTTTCATTTATATAAAAAGAGATTTTTTATTTTCCACAATATTTAAATATTGTTATTATTATAATGACAAATATACAAATTATAATAATAATAATAATATTCTTAATTATTACCATCATTACTATAACACCTCATAAAAAGGAGCACTTCCCTTTTGAGGATAATATCAAAGACTTAATTGGCGACGTGACCCGTCCAATAACCGACCTAATTAATAATGTGCAGAACGCCCTTACATCAGCAATAAATGTTATCCCTAACAAAGCGGGCGTCCCAGATATTGTTAAGGCGGTTGATAACCTGGTAAAAACAGAACCATATATAAAGACCATATTACTAAATATAATTAAGATGAATGCTGTAATGCAAAAAGTTATTACGCAAGTAAATACAGATGTAGGTAACATTAAAGGCGTAGTGCCCGTTATAAAAAAATGTATTCAACGGATTGAATATTCTCATCAACGACTTTTAAATATCTCTAAATGTGTCTCGCTTCTGATATTTATGATTAAAAATAAAAGACCGATATACATAATAAGGGCTGCAAAATTCTTAATGTATAATATTATAGATTCTATTAATTATATACGAATGGCAATGCGCACAACCTTTATTGATCTACACAATACTGATCCGCCTCTATGGAAAGTAATTAACGGGGGGGTTTATAAATCGTCGCTTGTAGCTATTATAACCTATACAAAAACTATTTCCCAAAACCTAAATAACCTTATCCAAATTACATCTGCTATTCTAGGTAATATTAAAACATTTCTTAGTCGGGAATTAGTGAGGGATTTTGACAAATCTGATATAAAATCAACGGTCGGCATATTCGAGTCTATGTTAAGGCATATGAAAATATTAATAATTGATATTCCCAATGTTAACTTAGACATGGATTATAGTATATTATATAGAATAACAGAGGGTATAATAATAACCTCCACGATACCACCAGGCAAAAACATATTTGATAATAGAAAATACATAAGAACTAATATTAAACACCATCCATATGGATAATATAACTGGAACGGTTGTCAGTATCAGAACAAAAGTCTAACTTATTTATAATAAATTTTAAAGTATATCACGCACTCTTTGATTCTAAAAACTAAACTATAAAATCGTGTTAGTCAAATTATCCCCTTAATACGCTCTACTTGCCAGGGTTTTGACGATCCTTGAATTAATATTTAATTATATTAAAGTTTTGTGATAAAATTGAACAAACAATCATATCTCTAGAATTTGGAAAATTTTTAAAATATTTTATATTTTGGTTATTTTTTAAATGTTTAATCTTATTATCCCCCTTAGTATTATTAACTGTATGAGTTATATTCTTGGGAGGGTTTTGAGTAGATAATTTGAATTTACCCTTTTTATGAGGTTTAGATTTAACACTATTTGTTAATTTAATAGTTTTTATTTCGGGATTGTTGTTAACATATTCTTTTATAAGTTCTTCTTTTGATATGTATGGAGCAAACATACCGTTTTGATAATCCATTTTAGTAATATTTAGGGGGTTTAGGGATTTTTGAGTTTTTGGGATTTTTGAGTTTTTTTTTGATCGTCGTCGGGGTTTAGATTTAGTATTAATTATAATTGTTTTCATATTTATATTATTATAAATTAAAAATAGATATTTTTTCTGTGTAGGTATAGTATAATGAGTCGTTTTTTAGTAACAATTTTAACTTCATCCAGAATAGATCTCCTTAAAAATACATTAGAATCGGTAATAAAACAAATAGAATTTGATAATTATGATATATTTATTATAGTAAATACCACAAATGAATTATATTATCATTCGGTAATAGAACTTTTTAAAAATCATTCTATAGATAAACTATCAAAAATTATAAGAACTGAGTCAAATGGAAAACCTGGTAAGGGTCATAACTCTCTTTTAACTATATTTAAACACTATATTGAATATGAATATTTAGTTATTGTAGATGGTGATGATAAATTATACCCGAGTGCTTTAAAACGGATAAACATATTATATAATTTAAATAACTACGATGTTATTACTTTGATTGGGAATACTAAATTAAATGGTTTATATAAAAGCACGTCTGTGGAAACAATTCCGTCTGGAGAATTACATAAAACAACTATCGGTATGAATATAGTTATAACTAAGAATATTAGAGGAATATCAAAAGATTATAATAATATAATTGCTACTCCATATAGATTGTTAAGTATTAACAGGAAGGTATTAGACCATTACACTACAATGTATGACGAAAGAATGTTTATGTACGATGACTATAAAACTTTTTTAATTTTATACACAGAAGAGTGTTTTAAAAAAAATCTTAACATACTTAATTTGTCCGATCCCTATATGTATCTGTATAATAATATTAATACTTCCTCGGTTCATTATTCTGGCACCGACAAGAGTATAGTAGATGAGAATTTAATAGTAAAATTTTTATATAAGGAATGTCTTAATGGAGAAAAATTACATGTAGAAAAATTAAAGATAACTCCTCATACAGATTTAATTAAAAATACAGAGGATGATAATATAATAAAAGTTTTTCATGCTAAATCAGTAAATGAGGCAAATAAATATTTAGAGAGTACCGATAAAAATAATAAAATATTGTTTATAAGCGATGGTCATTGGAATTATACAACGATAGATAATAAACCGTTAGGGGGGACGCCCTCTGCTGTGTATTTTTTAACAAAGGAGTTGTCAAATGAGTATAATGTAGGTGTAATGACAAAAGGAGTAGTTGCTAAAAATACTATAAATAATACTTTAGAATATTTACCCTTTTCCATACAGAGTATTAGGGATTTTAATCCGGATATTATTATCCACACCAGTAAACCCCATATGTTAATAGATGAATTTAATGATAAGCGTCATATATTATGGATTCAGCATGATATTAATGTAGCATTCGTAAAACAGTTATTTTTAAATAAGTCCTTGATTAATAAGTTAGATAAATTTATATTTGTTAGTAATTGGCAAAAAAATCGCTTTATCCAGAATTTTAAACTTTTACCCAATAAGTGTTTTGTTATGCAAAATGCTATATCCAACAAATTATATAAAAACCTTTCACATGAACCATCTATCAATAAAGACAAATCACTTATTTATATTAGTTCACCATATAGAGGTTTATTACCAGCATACCATTTATTCAGTAAAATAAAAACATATATACCAGATATTAAATTTAAAATTTTCTCTAGTTTTGAAAGAGATTTTAACACAAATTTTAATCAAACAACTTTTTTACCATTAACGGAATTAAATTTTAAAAATAACTTTGATAAATACTATACCCAGTTATATGAATTATTAATTAAGGAT
>TARA_B110000211_G_scaffold43999_1_pt1 | contig 18028 bp, 14 predicted proteins | sample TARA_B110000211 | Tara Oceans TARA_B110000211 (sample SAMEA4397516) | marine metagenome | biome: Polar Biome; feature: [DCM] deep chlorophyll maximum layer (ENVO:01000326); material: water (ENVO:00002006), including particulate matter (ENVO:01000060) such as... | depth 30 m
GCATTTAAGGCTTTTGCGTGCTTAAGTATTCCCCCAATAAAGTACAATGCATCTTGTGATAAGTCCGCATATTTATCTCCTGAAAAGAGTGGCTTTCCGTCTTTCCAGATCGACATATTTACATGCATCCCTGAGCCGTTATCACCTGCAAATGGCTTGGGCATAAAGGTAGCAGATTTTCCATAAGCATGAGCTACATTATGTATCACATATTTATACTTTTGAAGTTCATCTGCTTGATGGGTTAGGCTTCCAAAAATAAGCCCTAATTCGTGTTGGCATGATCCAACTTCATGGTGATGCTTGTCCACCTTCATACCCATGCGTTTCATTGTTGATAACATTTCTGACCGAATATCTTGTCCTGCGTCAGTTGGGTTTACTGGGAAGTAACCACCCTTTAAGGTTGGCCTATGACCCATATTTCCCATTTCATAATCCGCATCAGTGTTCCAAGAAGCATCAGCAGCGTCTACTTCATAAGAGACCTTATTTATGGAATTTGAAAATCTAACATCATCAAAAAGAAAGAACTCTGCCTCGGGACCGAAATAAGATAAATCGCCAATACCTGACGCAATCAGATATGCTTCAGCTTTTTGAGCAGTGCCTCTTGGATCCCGATCATACGCCTCACCAGTATCAGGTTCCACTATAGAGCAGTGAATTGCTAATGTTTTTTCGGCGTAGAATGGATCTATATAACATGAATTACTGTCTAACATTAATTTCATATCTGATTGATCAATTGATTTCCATCCCGCTATAGATGACCCGTCAAACATAAAACCTTCTTCTAAAAAGTCTTCATCAACTTGGTCGGCCATTATTGTAACGTGTTGCAACTTTCCTCTTGGATCAGTGAAGCGGATATCTACATATTCAATACCTTCATCGTTTATAATTTTTACAACTTTTGAGTTTTCAGTCATTTCTTACTCCTCGGTTACCTGTTATTTTCTAAAGCGCGTCATCGCCAGTTTCACCAGTTCGAATTCTTATGGCTTGCTCAACATTTGTCACAAAAATTTTACCATCTCCAATTTTGTCAGTCTTCGCTGCTTCAATAATTGCATTTATAGCTTCTTCGGTTTGGTTGTCGGATAGTATTACTTCGATTTTAATTTTAGGTAGGAAGTCCACAACATATTCTGCACCGCGGTACAATTCAGTATGCCCTTTCTGTCGACCAAATCCCTTTACTTCTATTACACTAAGTCCTTGAATTCCAATATCTTGAAGAGCTTCTTTAACCTCATCTAATTTGAATGGCTTAATAATAGCTTCTATTTTCTTCATGGTTAGTTCCCTTCTCTTTCGCGTAAAGCATCAAGCGACCGTAATCTTCCAATACTTTCTTTAATATCAGATAAAATTCTTAAAGATTTATCAAGTTTGTTTAAAAAATAGGCAGTTTACTTATTTTTTAAACAAATTAAAAAAATATCCTAACAATTTGGAACATTAACTGCAAGTCCACCTAATGCTGTTTCTTTATATTTCATATTCATATCTCTCCCAGTTTGTCGCATCGTTTCGATGCAACTGTCTAAAGATACAATATGATTACCATCACCTCTTAAAGATAAAGATGCTGCAGAAATCGCTTTAATAGCGCCCAGTCCATTACGTTCTATACAGGGTACTTGAACTAACCCTTTTATAGGATCACAGGTCATGCCGAGGTGATGTTCCAATGCTATTTCAGCTGCATTTTCCACTTGCTTTGGAGATCCCCCTAGTAATTCACATAATCCTGCCGCTGCCATTGCAGATGCCGAACCTACTTCGGCCTGGCAACCACATTCAGCGCCAGAAATGGAGGCATTATACTTTATTATCCCCCCAATTGCTGAGCAAGTTAACAGAAAATCTGGAATTTTTGATTTTTTCGCTTGGGGAACAAAGTCGAGATAATATCTCAGAGTTGCAGGTATCACACCAGCTGCACCATTTGTTGGAGCCGTAACTACTTGCCCACCATTTGCATTTTCTTCATTTACAGCCATAGCGTACACTGAAATCCAGTCATTTATTATATGAGGTGCTTGTAAATTATTTCCTTTTTCTTTTTGAAGACTGTCATAAATACTTTTTGCGCGTCTCTTTACATTCAAACCACCAGGTAGAATGCCTTCTTTTCTGAGTCCACGATCAATGATATCATTCATTGTTTCAGCGATTTCAAATAATTTTTGCTCCAAAATTTTGGATGAAAGAATGATATTTTCATTTAGTAATTTCATTTCAGAAATTGATTTACCACTATCTGCTGCCATTGAGAGCATTTCAGACGCATTTTTGAAAGGGTAAGGATAAACATTTGTATCTTTGGTTGTCTGAGGGTTATTCATCTCATGTTCAGTCACAATGGCACCACCACCAACTGAATAGTAAATTTCAGTTAATAATACATCATTTTGAGCATCTAGGGCAAAAAATTGCATCCCATTTGGATGGCCAGTTAACTGTTTTTCATAATCAAATATAATATCAGTTTTTGGAGAAAATTTTAATTTTTCCATACCTTTTGGTTGGATTGTTTTCAATGAGATAACAGAATTCACTATTTTATTAATATTTTGTTCATTATATTCATTTAATTTGAAATCTGATAATCCTAATATTATTGCTTTATCAGTCGCATGGCCCTTACCTGTGAAAGCCAGTGAACCATGCAATGAAACTTTAATAGAGTATGGTGAAAAGTGACTATTTTTTATTTTTTGTAAAAAGTTAGAGGCTGCTATCATAGGCCCAATAGTGTGGGAGCTGGATGGTCCTAACCCAATTTTGAATATATCCAGTACTGATTGAAACATTTCTGATCCTTTTTGATAACAGCATGGTTTAACGTAAAGTAGATGACACGAAGCAATGAAAGCGACTAATTATGGTTTTTTTAAGAATTAATACTTTTTTAAAACAAAATTAATTAAAATTTACTCTCGCTCTGGTGAAACAAAATGGCTATATCTGGCGTAGGAGTGTTTAAGATGGATTTTACTTTCAATGATAGTGACAAAGCAAAGTATGCTTCGGCAAAATATTCATTAAATTTTATTAAAGATGGAATGAAAATTGGCCTTGGAACTGGCTCAACAGCTGCATGGTTTGTCGTATTGTTATCTGATTTTATTAAGAAAAATGATATTAAAGTCACTACGGTAGCAACGTCTAGCTTTACAAAAACATTGGCAAAGGCTGTTGGCGTAATAGTTGTCAGTTTAGATGAGATTGAGTGTTTAGATTTAACTATTGATGGAGCTGATGAATTTGATGATCATTTAGATTTAATAAAAGGTGGTGGTGGAGCTTTATTACAGGAAAAAATTGTTGCATCTGCAAGTTCAGAAATGATTGTTATTGCTGACACTGGTAAGTATGTAAAAAAATTAGGCAAATTTCCTCTACCAATTGAAGTCGTGCCATTTGGCGCTTCTTCTACAAAAAATATTATAGATAATTTGTTTATTACATGTGGGTTTAAGGATATTTTAGGAACATTTAGGCAGGAAAATGGGCAGATTTTTGTTACTGATGAAGGTAACAATATTATAGATTATAAATTAAATGAAATTAACAATATAAAGGAATTATCAATAAAAATCAATAATATAACAGGAGTTATTGAACATGGTATTTTTACAAATTTGTGTACTAAGGTAATTGTAGGCAAGCCTAATGGAGGTATACATTTATTCAGTAAACAACTTAAAACTAATAAGTTTCAAGCTATTGATTTAAGTGAAATGAATAAGCTGAATAAGACAATCTTGGGAATAAAAAATGAAATTTGATTATGATTTATTTGTTATTGGTGGTGGATCGGGTGGCGTAAGAGCTGCCAGGTTAGCAGCAGAATTAGGTATTAAAGTTGGCCTATGTGAGGAGTATCGAATGGGTGGTACTTGTGTCATTAGAGGATGTGTACCAAAAAAATTATACTTTTATGCTAGTTCTTATTCGGAAATGTTTAAGGATTCTTTTAATTTTGGTTGGGATGTGAATAATATTTCGTTCGATTGGCCAAAGTTAGTTAATGCCAAAAATGGTGAAATTGCTCGTTTGGAAAAGATTTATCATAAAAATTTGTTAAAAGCGGGTGTTAAAATATTTAATGCAAAAGGAAGAGTTGAAGGGGCACACAATATTTCATTAAGCAGTGGAGAGGAATTTTCAACAAAGCATATTTTAGTTGCTGTCGGAGGCGCTCCTTACACCCCAAAATTTGAAGGTTCAAATTATTCAATTAGTTCAAATGAAATATTTGATTTAAAAGTTTTCCCTAACAAAATTCTTGTTGTTGGTGGCGGTTATATTGCTTGTGAGTTTTCTAGTATTTTTAATGGATTGGGCGCAAATGTTGTGCAGTTTTATCGCGGTTCATCCATTCTTAGAGGTTTTGATGAGGAAATCACGAATCATGTTAGTAATTCGATGATTAACCGGGGGATTAATCTTAACCTGAATACAGATGTCAAAAGTATTAAAAAAATAAATCAAGGTTACTTAGTAAGAGATAATAATGATGTAGAGATAGTGGTAGATGTTGTTTTGCACGCCACTGGAAGAAAACCACTCACTAAAGGATTAGGATTAGATGAAATTGGCTTAAAACTTGGAAAATTAGGTGAAGTTAAAGTTAACGAGTACAGTCAAACAGAAATTCCCTCCATTTTTGCCGTAGGTGATGTTACGAACCGTGCTAACTTAACGCCTGTTGCGATCAGAGAAGGTTCAGCTTTTGTAAAAACAGTTTTTGAAGGAGTACCAGTAAAAGCTAATTACCCCCTAATTCCAACAGCAATATTCACACAACCGGAAATTGGGACGGTAGGGATATCAGAAGATTTAGCAAAAAAATCTGAAAAGATTGAAGTATATGTTGCAAAGTTTAGGCCAATGGCAAATATTTTGTCTGGAAAAGCGGAACAGATTATGATGAAACTTGTAGTGAGTTTTAAAACAAAAAAAGTTTTGGGCGTTCATATAGTGGGAAGTGGTGCCTCAGAAATGATCCAGTTAGCTGGAGTTGCGCTTCAGATGGGTGCAACAAAAGAAGATTTTGATAATACGATCGCAGTTCACCCAACTGCTGCAGAAGAATTAGTAACAATGAAATTACCCACTAGAGTGTCTTGATTTTTTGTGCGATGACACCAAGTAACAATTAATAAGTAATGACCTTTAGGAAGGACAACTTTAAATGTCAGACAATGATCAAGGACCTTGGGGTGGCGATGGCTCCAAAAAAGGTGAAAGTAAAGAAAATGGAAAGCATATCCCTGAAAAGCAAAGTGGTCAAAATAATGGAGGTAGCCAAATGCCCCCAGAGTTGGATGAGATTGTAAGAAAAGGTCAAGAACAACTTAGAGTTTTAATGGGTGGAAAAGCTGGCAAATCTGGTAATGGAGGCAACCAAGGAGGTTCCCCAATAAGTATGGGAAAGCGTCCGATTTATTTAGGATTAATTGCATTAGCAGTTTTATGGCTTTTTACTTCTTTTTACCGTGTTGATACATCAGAACAATCCGTAGAGCTTTTGTTTGGAAAATATTTAGAAACAGGTGAGGAAGGTTTAAACTTCGCTCCTTGGCCCATCGTAACAAAAGAAATTGTTGCAGTAACGAGAGAAAATACTGAGGAAATTGGTGTTGGTAGATCGGGAAGAGCATCTGATCAAGGTTTGATGTTGACAGCTGATGAAAACATTGTGGATATTGATTATCAGGTTGTTTGGAACATTAATGACGCTCAAAAGTTTCTGTTTAATATAGCAGGGCCTAAAGAAACAATTAGAGCTGTATCAGAATCTGTAATGAGAGAAATTGTTGCACGCACAAACCTCACCCCTATTCTAACTACTGGTAAAGGAAAAATTGAACAGGAGCTGCAAGCGTTAATTCAGCAAACACTCGATAGTTATGAAAGTGGCGTAAGAATTGTACGTGTAAACTTGGATAAAGCGGATCCACCTGGTGATGTTGCTAATGCATTTAAAGAAGTGCAGGCTGCGGAGCAGACAAAGGATACATTGGAAAAACAAGCCGATGCATATTCAAATAAAGTTGTGGCTGAAGCAAGGGGTGAAGCTGCCCAGTTGCAACAGCAAGCTGAGGGTTACAGAGCTCAAGTAATTAATGAAGCAGTTGGTGAAGCATCAAGATTCAAGGCAGTTTATGCTGAGTATGCTAAGGCACCTGAGGTGACGAGAAAACGTTTATATATCGAAACCATGGAAAGAGTTTTAAGTAGTGTAGATAAGATACTGATTGATCAAGGTGCTAATGGTCAAGGTGTACTACCTTACTTACCAGTTAATGAATTAATCAAGAAAAAAGGGTCAAACTGATGAGCCGTACTTATATATTAGTGTCATTTTTAGTAGCTGTTTGTTTTATAGCCATGTCAGCGTTATTCACCGTGGATGAACGACAGAAGGCTCTTGTCCTACAGTTTGGTGAAGTAATAAAAATCATAGAAAAGCCAGGACTTGCCACAAAAATTCCTTTTATTCAAACAGTTGTGAAATATGATGGCAGAATTCTACCTTTAGATACATTGCCACTCGAAGTCACAATGAAAGATAATAGACGATTTGACGTTGACGCATTTGCTCGTTGGAGAATTGCTGATGTTAAAGCTTTTAGGCGAGCAGTTGGTTCTGGTGGCGCTGGTGCAGCAGCCTCTAGATTAGAACAAATTCTTAATGCGGAGTTAAGAACAACTTTGGGTGAAGTTAACTCTAGTGAGTTGTTGTCTGTCAACAGAGTAAAATTAATGAATACCATTCGTGATTCTGCCAGGGCTAAAGCATCAGCCCTTGGTGTTGATATAATCGATGTACGTATTAAGCGAGCAGACTTACCAATAGAAAATCTTAATGCAACTTTTTCAAGAATGCGGGCAGAACGTGAGCAAGATACAGCAAAGTTAATTGCAGAAGGTAATGAAGCGGCAAAAAGAGCTACGTCTCTAGCAGACCGTACTGTTGTTGAAACTCTTTCAGAGGCCCAGAAGAATGCTGATATTGTTCGAGGGGAAGCTGATGCAGAAAGAAATTCCATCTTTGCAGAAGCATTTGGGAGAGATCCAGAGTTCTTTGCATTTTATAGATCATTAACTGCCTATGAAAATTCTCTTAAGGGATCGAATTCAACGCTTGTAATATCACCAGATAGTGAGTTTTTTGATTATTTAAAATCTGCTTCTATTCCTACTGAAAAATAGTGCTGTCCTATATTTTAACTATCCTTGGCTGTGTAGCGGTCTTGGAGGGTCTGGTTTTAGTTTTAGCTCCATCGCGATTTGAAGATTTAATCAAGTGGTTGGGGGAATTAGATATTTCTTCTAGGAGGAATTTTGGATTATTAACGGTTGCTTTGGGGGTGTTTCTCGTATGGATTTCAAAATATTTTTTTTAATTAATATGTTGAAACATTCCCATTTACTACTAGTTCATAAACAATGGCTAACTGGGTCGAGGTATAAATGACTAAAATTCTACAGATCGAATATAGCATCAAGCGTGTAAGCATTCTATTTATACAGCTTTCTCTTTTATCCATTGCATTTTTATTATTAAGTTACTCTTCAGCATTTTCTCGAACCGCTTATGAAAGTTTTGCTGATTTAGTGGATGAAATTAGTCCAGCAGTTGTAAATATTACAACGACGAAAGAGATTGAAAGCTCTGGATCTTTGTTGCCAGAGATTCCTAAAGGTTCGCCCTTAGAAGATTTGTTTCGTAATTTACCAAATCAAAATGGGTTAAACGGAAGTCCGAAGAGGAGAAGAACGTCTGCTCTTGGCTCTGGATTTATCATATCTGAAACTGGATTGGTTGTTACAAATAACCACGTGATAGAGCAGGCTGATGAAATATTAATTGAACTTTTTAGTGGTGAAGAATTAAAAGCAACTTTAGTAGGCACTGATCCCAAAACTGATATTGCTTTGTTGAAAGTTGAATATGACAAACCTTTATCTTTTGTAAAGTTTGGTAATAGTGATCTTGCTCGCGTTGGAGATTGGGTAATGGCTGTAGGAAATCCTTTAGGGCAGGGCTTTTCTGTTTCTGCTGGCATTATTTCTGCTCGGAATAGGTCTTTAAGAGGAAGTTACGATGATTTTATTCAAACTGATGCAGCGATTAATAGGGGAAATTCAGGCGGTCCATTGTTTAACATGGAAGGTGAGGTTCTTGGCGTAAATACTGCTATAATTAGTCCAAACGGTGGATCTATTGGTATTGGGTTTTCAATGGCGTCAAATGTAGTCAGTAAAGTAGTGGATCAATTAGAAAAGTATGGTGAAACAAGAAGGGGTTGGCTTGGTGTTAGCATTCAAGATGTGTCTGATGATATTGCAGTAGCAAAAGATTTAGAAAGTACTGATGGAGCATTAGTTACAAACACACCTGATGGGCCGGCAAAAAATGCTGGAGTAAAAGTTGCTGACGTCATTATTTCTTTTGATAATCAGTTAATAAAGAATACGCGAGCTTTAGTTAAAATTGTTGGGGCTACTGAAGTTGGAAAAATTGTTAAGATAACTGTTATGCGCAATGGTGAAAAAAAGGTACTTGAAGTAACTGTTGGTCATAGAGAGCAAGTCGAGGCGAGTTTGGCAAATGATAGTTCTAAGAAGCAAAACTTAGATGAACCCTTAGACATTGAAGTAAGTGGTATGGTAGTGTCTTCCCTGACTAAAGAGTGGAAAGATGCCTTAAAGTTGGAGCCAGAGACAACTGGAGTTGTAGTCATCTCAGTTGAGGATGATAGCACTGCTTCGGAAAAAGGTATTTTGGCTGGAGACTTGATAATTGAAGCTAATCAGAAAAAAGTTTCTGACATAAAGCAATTCAATGATAGTCTCAATATAACAAAGAATTCAGGCAAACCTTCAATTCTCTTATTGATACGTAGAAATGGAAATCAAAGATTTTTAGCTTTACCAATTAAATAGCTATTAGTATTTAAAATAATAATTGACTTACTTCTTTGAAACCGTCGTGGATCATTTCATAGGTTAAATATACCAGAAATACTAATCCGGCCCAACTTAACCAAGTATACTTGGTCATTAGATTCATTATCATGGTTGCAAAAAAAGCCATAAAGGCTATCGCGACTATTAACCCAAATATAAGTAAAGAAGTATTTTCTCGTGCAATCGCTGCTACAGCAACGACATTGTCGATAGACATAGATACATCAGCTATAGTAATGGTTATAAGTGCCTTGATTAATTGGCTTCTTTCACTGCCTGTTACTTGGATTTTATTTACTTTTTCAGATTTATCTTTAGAATTATATTGTCTTAATTCTATAAAAAAGCGATAACAAACGAATGCTAATAAACAACCTCCAATAAATAAAATGCCTGGTATTGCAAGCAAGTAACTGGCAATTGCTGCGAAAAAAATCCTTAATCCAGCAGCTAATGCCATTCCCATAAAAATTGCTCGTTTCCGCATAATAGGTGATAACCCAGCAGCGGCCATGCCAATTACAAGCGCATTGTCTCCTGACAGAATAATATCTGCAAAGATGATTTGTAAAATTTCCGAGCTATGCTCCAGCATATGGTGCGTTCCTTAAATGTAAATTAGTGTCGTATTTATTAGTGATATAATCTTCTCAGTTAAATTTTTCTAGTAGAAATGTTGTAGCTTTTACTATCGCCACATAACATGGTTCATGCTAGCGTTTTTTTAAAGTTTTAACCTTCATATCATAGATTTTCTGCTAATTCACATATATCAATCAGTGATTGTTCAAATATTTTGTCTGAAACTGTCATGGCTATTCTAAGGTGTCCTGCAGCAGCTTGACCAAAACTTTCCCCAGGCATAACGGCGATTTTCTTTTTGTCTAATAATAAATTAGCAAATTCATTTCCAGTTAATCCAGTTTTTCGAATATCTACCATAAGGTACATGGTTCCATCACTTGGTACTAAATTAATTGAATTATTTTTTTGTAATATTTTGGTTGCTAATTCATACCGCCGTTTAAATGGTAAGGAGACTTTTTCCATTCCCTCTTTTCCTTGGCTCAGGGCGAAATATGCTGCTTCCTGAATAAAACCAGGCAAACCATACGTTGTAGAAGTTGCTAAGTTTACCATGTGCTCAATAATAAATTCTGGACCGATCACCCATCCGCAGCGAAAGCCGGTCATTGCGTGGCTTTTAGACATCGACCCAATAACTAAGGTTTTTTCTTCTATTTCTTTAATGCTCCTTGGGGAGATGTGTTTACCGTTCCATATTTGACAATCATAGACTTCATCAGAAATTAACCATAAATTGTGTTTTATGACTGCTTTTGAAATGCCTTCTATAGTACCTTTGGTATAAACTGCTCCAGTTGGATTGTTTGGCGTATTAATTAATAGTGACTTTGCGCCATGTGCATTTTTATCAATTTCTTCAAAAGTAGGTTGAAAGTTATTTTTTGCTTCAGTTTTTATTGGTATATCTTTAGCACCAATACTTCGAATTGTTCCTGGATAAGTGGCATAGTATGGATCTAAGTAAAGTGCTCTATCACCTTCGTTGCAGACAGCCATATGAGTGGCAAATAGACCAGCCTGTCCACCAGGTGTAACTATCACGTTTTCTGGCCTAGTTTTGACACCTGTTTTCTCTTCATTTAATTTTGCAATCAAGTTCCTTAATTTAATTAAGCCCTGCATTTCTGCGTAACCCGTGTTCCCATTTAAAGCACTTTTTCTCATAGCCTCAATAATTGTACTATCAGTTCGAATATCGTGCTCACCAATAGATAATTCAATAACTTTCTCTCCATTTGAAATCATTTTGCGGGCTCTATTAAAAACACCCCAGCCGTCTGATCCACCAGCTGTTATATTTTTTATTCTGTTTGAAATTGACACGGCTGTTAATCTTTCTTTCTTGATTTCCTTAAGCTGGTAATTGCAATTATTCTATTTAAAGACAAGTAATATAATACAGATAATTTGAGTTTTATTAGACCAATGAGCTTTGCTAACACTATTATTCGAATTCATCTTTATTTCTTCAAATACTTGCCATTTAAGAAGTAAGCAGTTACGAGAGCCATATGTTTAGCGAAATATTTATAATTTGTATTATTATAACCGACTGAAAATTCAGGCGGACGCTTCTTTTATTTCAAATTATGTAATTATCTGATAGTCCGCAATACAAGTGAACTGCGATGTGAGATATGACTGAAATAAAATTATATAATTCTAAAACAAGGTCCAAAAGCATATTTAGTCCATTGGATCCTAAAAATGTTAGGATGTATGTGTGTGGACCAACTGTGTATGACAGAGCACATATAGGAAATGCTCGTCCTGTGATAATTTTCGATATTTTGTTTCGTTTATTACGATACAAATATGGAGAGAGGTATGTCAATTATGCACGAAATTTTACTGATGTTGATGATAAAATAAATGCAAGTGCTTTGCGGACAGGCAGAACTATAAGAGAAATAACGAATGAAACTATAAAATGGTTTATTTCAGATATGCAAGCATTAGGAAATCTTGAGCCATCATATTCTCCAAGGGCAACAGAATATATTGAACAGATGATTTCAATGAACATGGAGCTTTTAAACAAAGGCTATGCTTACGAAGCTGAAAATCATCTCATATTTGAAGTGCATAAATATAAAAACTATGGCTCTTTATCTGGTAGAAGTATTGATGATATGATTGCTGGAGCTAGGGTGGAAGTGGCTCCGTATAAAAAGAATCCTATGGATTTTATACTTTGGAAACCATCTGAGGCTAATGAACCTGGTTGGAATAGCCCTTGGGGTTATGGAAGACCAGGGTGGCATATTGAATGTTCAGCAATGAGCCGAGAAATTTTTGGATCAAAATTTGATATCCATGGTGGTGGTTTGGATTTAGCATTTCCCCATCATGAGAACGAGATTGCACAGAGCTGCTCTTTAGGTTCAGAAGACGAATTTGCTCAAATATGGATGCATAATGAAATGCTCCAGGTGAATGGTAAAAAAATGTCAAAATCTCTTGGCAACTTTTTCTCTCCAAAGGATTTGATTGATCAAGGTATTTCAGGAGATTCTTTACGACTAATGTATTTAGGCACGCATTATAGAAAACCACTTGATTGGACAGAAAATAAAGTAGAAGAGAGCCAGAAATTACAAATAAAATGGGAAAAATTGGTTGCTAACTGTGAATCTGGAGTAATTAGTGAGAAAGTTTTAAATGCGGTTGCAGATGATTTAAATACGCCGTTAGCGTTGTCTGAGATGCATAAGCTTGCAAAAAGTGGAAATGTGAAAGATTTAAAAGCGTCAGGTTGTTTTTTAGGACTTTTTGATAATCCGATCTCACACAAATCTGAAACAATATTACCAGATGAAGTGCAGAACTTGATAACAGAGTTGCTAAACGAAAGAGCTGATGCAAGGTTTAAAAAAGATTATGCTAAAGCTGATAAATTACGAGACGGATTTGTGAAAGCAGGTTTAATAATAAGCGATACTGAAAATGGCATAGATTGGGAATTGGGAGAAAATTTCGATCTAAAAAAATTAGAGGCATTAAAATGGTAGATCGAGTATATCTTTTTGATACGACCCTTCGTGATGGTCAGCAAACTCAAGGAGTTGATTTTAGTTCTTCTGATAAGGCTAGAATAACAAGCGCATTAGATGGGTTAGGTGTGGATTATATTGAAGGTGGCTGGCCCGGCGCCAACCCAACTGATAATGAATTTTTCAAAACTATTAAAGAAACAAAGGCAACATTTACTGCATTTGGAATGACAAAGAGAACAGGTTTTTCAGTAGAGAATGATGATGTTTTAGCTGCAGTTATTAATGCGAATACTAAAGCCGTTTGTCTTGTTGGGAAAGCACATGATTTTCACGTTCACAAAGCTCTGGGTGTGACTTTAGAGGAAAATATAAACAATATAAAAGAGAGTATTTCCCACCTGGTTTCAAAAGGACGAGAAGCAATTTTTGATTGTGAGCATTTTTTTGATGGTTATATGGATAATCCAGAGTATGCATTATTAGCCGCCCAAACCGCCTATAAGGCTGGTGCACGTTGGATCGTTTTATGTGATACAAATGGTGGTTCTTTGCCTCAAAATGTTGCCATGGTCACAAAAGCGGTTATTGCTTCGGGCATTCCTGGCTCGCACATTGGTATTCATGCTCATAATGATACAGAGCATGCTGTTGCTAATAGTTTAGCGGCAGTTGAAGCTGGAGCTCGACATATACAAGGGACACTAAATGGGTTGGGTGAGAGATGTGGAAACGCTAATTTAATTAGTATTATACCTACTTTGTTGCTTAAAGAGCCTTACAAAAATATACTTAAAATAAATGTGACCTTAGAAAAACTAAATCAATTGACCGCAATTTCACGAACATTAGATGATGTTTTGAATCGTGTCCCATTAAAACAATCTGCATATGTTGGGGCGAGTGCGTTTGCTCATAAGGCTGGATTACATGCAAGCGCAATCCTAAAGGCACCAGAAACATATGAACACATCAATCCAAATTTGGTTGGAAATCAACGCATAATTCCAATGTCCAACCAGGCTGGGCAATCTAATTTAAGAATGAGATTAAAAGAAGCAGGATTGAGTACAGAAAATAATGATCCTAAACTTCTACAAATTTTGAATGAAATAAAAACAAGAGAAGATGATGGGTATGCATATGATAGTGCCCAGGCATCCTTTGAGCTTTTGGCTCGAAAACATCTGGGCAAAATGCCTAAATTTTTTGAAATTAAAAGATATAAAGTCACTGTTGAACGAAGGAAAAATAAGTATAATAAAATGGTTTCGATATCTGAAGCTGTAGTGGTAACACAAATTGGAGATAAAAAGGTATTGTCAGTTTCCGAAAGTTTGGATAGCTCTGGTTCAGATCGTGGCCCTATAAACGCTCTCTCAATGGCATTGGCTAAAGATTTAGGTCCCTATCAAAAAATTATTGATGATATGAAATTAGTCGACTTTAAAGTAAGAATTACTGATGGTGGGACAGAAGCTGTCACAAGGGTTATAATTGACAGTGAAGACGGTGTTGGTAAGCGTTGGTCTACTGTTGGGGTTTCTGCTAATATAGTTGATGCTTCATTTGAAGCTTTGCTAGACGCTATACAGTGGAAATTAATACGTGATGGAGCTTCTTCATTGTGAGTTTAAATAGTTGCATTGATATTGTTTCAAGGCATGACCCTGATAAATTTTTAGCTCTTATGGCGGGTGATGATGCCTTTAGGCAAGTAGCCTTTCCTATTTATGCTTTTAACGTTGAGGTTAGTCGAGTGCCTTGGATTACCTCTGAAAGTTTGATTGCAGAAATGAGGCTTATGTGGTGGCAAGAGTTACTTGAGGCCATCGAGCTTGGGAAGATCGTCCCAGAGCATCCAATCAGTTCTAATTTATCTCAAAACCTTGATAAACGGAATTTTGCTATAAAATTATTAAAGAAAACAATCATAGCAAGACGTTGGGATATTTACTCAGAGAGCCATGAAAGTAATAATGATTTATGGGAGTATGTGGAACATACTTCATCAAACTTATTAGCGGCGTGCTCAAATATAGATGAATCAGTTATTTCTTTTGGCCGTGGTATTGGCATGGCATCTTACTTAATGGCAGTGCCTAAACTTCTAAAAGCTGGAAAGAAACCATTACCTGATTTGAGTGAAGAGGGAGTTTACAGATTGGCTAAAGAAGCATTATTTCAAATTCAAAGTATCAAAAAAATTGATTTAGATAAAAGCTTGTTTCCAATTTTTAGAATAGGTTGGACAGCACCCATTGTTTTAAAAAAGATAATTAGTAACCCAAAAGCATTACTGAATGGAACAGTGCAATTATCAGAATTTAGAAAGAAAATAACGCTTTTCAAACTCACGTTGTTGAATAGATATTAGCATCTTTATTTTTTGAAAGCCAAAATAAGGATATACCTGCTAATATTATAAACGGAATCATTGCTAAGTTCACTGAGTTCCATCCATCAGTAGTTGTTGCTCCAGAGCAATTCATTAATGCTCCAGAAGCGATTGATGCAAATGTTACAAAACCATAAACAAAAAGGTCATTTAATCCTTGAACTTTTCCCCTTTCAGAAGGTGAGTGCGAAGTTGCTAGCATTGTAGTAGCGCCAATAAAGCCAAAATTCCATCCAACACCAATTAATATTAAACCTACAAAAAAGTTTCCAAGGGCCATTCCAGACAGATTTACTAAACCAGCAGTTGTTAGCAGCACTAATCCAATCGATATTATTTTTGTCACGCCAAAGCGATTTATCAAATGCCCTGTAAAAAATGATGGTAAAAACATTGCAACAACATGCGCACTTACGACATCTGCAGCATTGTTCTGACTATAACCACAACCCACGACAGCTAATGGTGTAGATGTCATTACTAATGTCATTAACGCGTAGCTTACCATAGCTATTATGATTGATATTAATATTCTGGGTGTTTTTAAAATTTGAAAACGTGTTCGTGAAGGTTTTTCAGTTGCCTTTATTCTTTTTGGCACTGGAATATCCAAAAATAAGAATAAAAATGCGCCAATTATGTTTATGAGAATAACCGTAACGTAAACACCTAAAAAGGGTGTTGTATAGAAATCCGAAGTTACTTTTACGAGTTGTGGTCCAATTATTGCTGATAGTAAGCCGCCTGCCATCGTATATGATATCGCTTTTGCCTTAAAAGAATCCGACGCTGTGTCAGTTGCTGCAAACCTATAGAAACCTAAGGATGATTGGTATATACCAGTTAAATATGATCCAATAAGCAATATTGAAAAAATGCCTTTGTACATTCCTATTGCACAGATTGTAGCGCCTATGACACCAGCAAGCGCGCCTATAAGAAAACCAATTCGCCTTCCATAATTTTGCATGACTTGGCTTAACCAAGGTGCGGTTGTCATAGCACCAAAAACTATAAATGATATTGGAAGCGTTGCCCAGCATATGTTATTTGTAAGTGATTGCCCCGCTAATCCTCCAATTATAAACATCATTGGTAACTGAGCACCAAGGAACGCTTGCGCCATTACTAATACGATTACATTGCGCTTTTCTTGGGAAATTCCACTCATAATAATTCCGTTTTTGACACCATCTACTTTTTGGAACTTTTGTCAATGATGTGCAAAAAAGAACCTGATGATTTACCATCAATCAGACCAGAATTTGGTAATTTATTTTGTTCAGAGTCTCGAACAGAGAATAGTGATTGGCCTTTTGCTGAAATTGTTGTGGCATAATGAAATTCATGTGCTGAATAAAATCCTGTAAAAAGTCCATCTTCAGCGTAAATCTCCCTATAACCTAGATGGAGTTTTTTATTTTCAAAGCTTGTTTCTAAATTTAAAAGACCAAGCATTTTATGTGCATAGCCTTCCTCATCAATTAAAATATTTCCCATAGTCATGTATCCACCACATTCTCCATATACTTTAGCAGAAGCCTTTAATGCCTTTTTGAATTGATGAGCGTTGGCCAGCTTAGCTGCGTATAGTTCTGGATAGCCACCTGGGAGAAAAACAAGGTCACATGCGTCCGGCACTTGATCTGACAAGGGCGAAAAAGTGCTTATTTCTGCACCACTCTTGTGCCAATCATCTAAAATATGAGGATAAGTAAAGGCAAAGGCAGCGTCTGAAGCTATGGCTATTCTTTGTGCTGGAGGTGGAATTATTTCTGATGTTAATTGCATGGGCAGATCTGTACAGATTTTTATTAAGTGATCTAAATCAATAGAACTTTCCATTATTTGAGCTGCATTATTAATAAACTTATTTAAATCAGATAGTTCTTGGGCCTGTACTAAGCCCAGGTGCCTTGATGGTAATTTCAGTCGGTGATCTCGATATACACAACCTAAAACAGGGATATTTACTGTGTTTAACGAATTTCTTAAAATACGTTCGTGTTTTTTAGATCCTACCTTATTTAGAATTATACCACCAATTTTCAATCGAGGGTCAAAATTAATAAACCCCTGAGCAATAGCAGCGATTGATTGACTTGTTTTTGATGCATCTATTATTAAAATTATCGGTAATTTTAATATATGGCCTAAATGGGCAGTAGAACCCTGAGCGTCTGGTAAAGCACCATCGAATAAACCCATTGCACCTTCAATTATCAAATATTTACTTTTTTTACTAACTATACAAGCTATCCTTTCTTCAGACATTGCCCAGGCATCCAGATTGAAACATTCTGACTGTGAGGCTAACGCGTGAAATCTTGGGTCTATATAATCAGGTCCTGATTTAGCAGAGATTATATCTACAGATCTTTCTTTTAAGGCCCGTAGGATACCTAACGTAATAACTGTTTTACCACTACCTGAATTTGGTGCAGATAATATTAATCCCTTGCCCACCAACTTAAGAAACTTCGGTTAGGAAGTCTCTATTAAGAGGATCAGTATTTTTTGGCAAACCCCCATTCATTAGATCTTGCCAATTAAGTACTTGTCTCATTAGAACGGCTTTCCCAACACATATTATTGCAGGTGGTTTAATGCCTGATTTTTTTATGTCCTCATTCATCATTTTTAATGTTGTTTCCAAAACAGTTTGTGTTTCAGTTGTCGCATTTGATACAATGGCGACTGGTTCATTGGGCGAACGACCGGCTAGTATCAATTCATGTGCAATTTTTTTTGCATGTTTCATGCCCATATAAATAACTAAAACCTGACTTCCTTGCGAGATTGCAGACCAATTTAATGAATGTGGAGTCTCCCCATTCTGGTCATGTCCAGTAACAAATGTCACAGATTGGTTCACGTCTCGATGTGTCACCGGTATACCAGCATATGCTAAACCACCAATGCCAGCGGAAATTCCAGGAATTATCCGAATTGGAATATTATTTTGCACTAAAGTTTGAGCTTCTTCTCCACCTCTACCAAATACGAATGGATCTCCGCCTTTTAATCTTAAAACGCGTTTGCCATTTCTAGCGAG
>TARA_B110000211_G_scaffold115418_1_pt1 | contig 17941 bp, 16 predicted proteins | sample TARA_B110000211 | Tara Oceans TARA_B110000211 (sample SAMEA4397516) | marine metagenome | biome: Polar Biome; feature: [DCM] deep chlorophyll maximum layer (ENVO:01000326); material: water (ENVO:00002006), including particulate matter (ENVO:01000060) such as... | depth 30 m
TAGCTTTGCCGCAAGTGATATTACCGTGAACCAGCTAAGCACAGAACCAACGGCGACCATTGGCTCTGCAGGTTTAAATACGCTGACAGCGAAACATCGTACCGCAGGTGATTTATCTCTTTCATCAATAATAGCGAACACGATTAAAGCCAGCGCGGCGAATCAGTCGGTGGCTGACATCACACTCGAAGCACTCACTGTTATGCCACCAAGTGGTGACCAACCACTAGTGTCGTTGGATCATTATGAAGTAATGGATATTAATGCTACGCCGGAGAGTTTTCGTTCAGGCTTGCATCGTTTTTATGGTTTAGTTGCCAACGCGACCCGATTAAAAAATGGTGCGATTGCTGGCGTGCCTGAAGCGGAGATGCCTGAAGCGGAGGTGGCTGATCCAACGGACACCCCAAATACTCAAAGTGAAGAGACTCAATCGGCGACTGAATCCGACAATGCCTCATCTCCATTTGCTGTAGAAATTGCAGGTGTAGAAATGATTCAGGCGGACTCAGAAGCAAGGGCAGATACCACGGATACAAAACAAGCCAAAGTAACCCCAAGTAGTTTTCACTGGGTTGATCAAGCAATGACACCCAACGTCTCGACTAACGTCAGCGTGGTTGAATTGCGCACGGGTAAAATAGATACAGCCGCGCTTGATAAAGGGGTCGAGCTTCACATGGTATTAGCCTTGGATACCTACAACCGTGTTCGTGTCGATGGCGTGATGGGCATGAAGGGAGAATACCCAGAAGGGAAAATAGACCTAAATATCGAACAATTAAATCTTGTTGAGTTTAACCCCTACCTTGTAGAAGCAATGGGCTATCGCTTGAAAAAAGGCATGTTGCAAGTGACCTCTGATATCAGCATAACCGACGGTCAGTTGGGTGGGGAAATGTTGATTGTCTTACAAAACAGTAAATTTGAACCGGCCGATGAAGAAACAATCAAAAGCCTAAGTAAGCAGATCTCAATGCCGGTAGAAACGGCCTTGTCAGTATTAAAAGATGACAACAACAACATTCGCATCGAAGTGCCGCTCTCGGGTGACATCAGCCAGCCGGATGTGGGTATCAACGATGTCATTAACCAAATCAGCAAAAAAGCCCTTAAAACAGCCACGCTGTATTATTTAAAACAATCGCTCGTGCCCTATGGGCAGTTGCTTAGCATTGCCTCATTTGCCTCGGATCAAATATTTGCGATTCGTTTGAATGACCTTGAGTACCAACCTCAGCAGCTCGACCTGACGGAAGAGCACAAAGCGTACCTTGATACTGTTGGCAAAATGATGATTAAAAAAGCCGAACTTGAACTGCAAGTATGCCCTGTTGCGGGTGAACTAGAGCTTAAAGAGTGGGGTGAAAACTGGGCAATAGAAGTGGCTAAACGTGCAGCCAGCGTGAAAGCATACTTAGCCGAACTTAAAGACAACAAAGACAGAAGCTTATCTGGGCGCGTTACCGTATGTACCCCGAAAAAAGGCGATAAAGCAAAAGTTATCTTGGGAGTATAGGTAGGCTGTTGTTCCCGTGAGCGACTAGATGGATGTAGGAGGTAGAGCGACGCAGGATGCCAAAGCCGAGGCGGGAATCCATTCACAGGCAGAATAACAAATACAAGACAGCAAAATTGCACCTATCCTCCTGATTCCAAAGGGATAACCCGCAAATTACTTGACATAAAAGTGGCGGTCGTTATTATACGCATCACCTCAGGACTATAGCTCAGTTGGTTAGAGCGCTACCTTGACATGGTAGAGGTCCCCAGTTCGAATCTGGGTAGTCCTACCAAAATTTAGTATATGAATCAGGCGCTTACGAGCGCCTTTTTCGTACCTGTTGTTTTTGTTGGCAATTCGTTGGCAATATACAGTAGTCAGAACCACCACATAACACATGGATGCGTGAGTTATGTGGCTCACGATTCCGGCGTTAGCTGTCAGCAAGTGCCAATCACTTTGCTCATATCAACTTCACCATGACGTTACTCACTGCGTGCGGTGGCTAAGGTAATGATTCTAAAATTGATATCTTTGCCAATACTGACATTCAGCCCACCGCAACCACCTACAACTGGGCGATTTAGAAGTCGTACTGGGCATAATGAATGGCCCGTTTGCTCCGGCTTGGGTAGAAAGCAAAGGCGCAGTGTTCTTCGACTACCCATTCCGCGATATAACCCAATCGCTACCATTGCCATGGGATGAAACCTACCTTAGCGAATACAGCGGGTTTATTGCAGACTTGGGCGAGCGTTACACTGACGAAGAACGTATTCGCCTTAAACACCTCACTCAGTGGTTATGATTCTCAAATGGAACAGGCAAACTAAGCGCTGCGACATACCGCGTGGTTACATTCCTGTGGCCTGATTGGCGTTAACAATGATAATCTCGCGAATGCATCGACTATCCGAAATAACATAAGCTAAAGGTAGGATATGTTCATCGAGAAATTCAGCTTACCTACACGGGTAGCATTACTAGGCACGCTTGGCATGTCGGCTTGGCTAATCGCCTTCAGTCGTATACTGAACCACGCCGGTGACAGCTGGAATAACGACGACAAACTCTTGATAGGTCTAGGCCTGCTTAATGGGTTTCTAATGCTCGTTAATACGGCTGGCCAGCTGCGCACCATGTTGCTTCATAACATGAAGTGGTTTACCAACAACCTCGACTCCTTGTGCTGGATAAGCCTAATAGGCTCATACTTCTCTGTTCTCTATATTCAACGACTTTGGCAGCCGGACACCCTCGACCTATTTTTGCTTTCATTTATGATCGTCATCCACTCTATACATACCATACGTTTTTCAATGCCAGTAAGTGTGGGGGTGTTATTAATGCCCGCCGTTTTATATGGCTGGCAGGCCGGTGGGGAAACCGGTTTTTACCTTGCGTTATTCATTGCCAATCAAGAACTGGTTCTCTGGGGATTAGGACTAGGGGTATTGCGAGAACTGCTTGAAGCTTAAAAACTGAAAAACAAAACAGGGGAGCTTAAGGTGGCGCAAGGGCGCTTAGCAGAACAAAGCCGCCGCGATGAGCGTCGAAAAATTCGTCAAGATCTACACGATAAAATGGGGCATGAACTGGCCGCCATGAATATTAACTTACAGCTGCTAGAACATAAATTCCCTGACAAAGGCGCAGATGAAAAACACACACTAGTGCAAGCGCAAGAAGCGTGTCAGCGATTATTCAGCACATTGGGCAACGTAGTAGGGGAATTGCGCAAACAAACCAATGCACAGTTTTATGAACAACTTGAGCAAATGATTGCCAACGTACCAAGCTTAACCATAACCCTTGAATGTGACTTCGCCCTAAAAATACAAGATGACGTCATTGCCGATAACCTGCTGTGCTGCATACAAGAAGGCATTACAAATATTCTAAAACATAGCCGTGCCACACGAGCATGGATTATCATTAAATATGACGACCAGAATCTAAGTGTGCTATTACAAGACAACGGGAATACCTCCACTGATATCGTTGCAGGGAATGGTATTCAAGGTATTAAGCAACGCATGGGAATCATAGGTGGCCGTGCCCACACAGATATACTGGATACTCAAGGATTTGAAGTATCATTAACTTTGCCAAGGGAGGCACTAGTATGAAAAAGGTATTACTCGTAGATGATCAAAACATCGTAGCACTAGGCATTGCTAAATTGCTTGAAATATCGGGGAAAATTGAGGTAATTGACCAGCTCAATAGTGGCGCAGACTGCCTCGAATATCTAGCAACGCGTCTGCAACCAGATGTTGTGTTGCTAGACGTTCACATGGAAAAAATGAACGGCCTAGAAGTGCTTAAAAAGATACGAACAGAATGGAGTATTCCTGTTATTTTTTTAACTACCTTCGATGATGAATACCTAAAACATCAAGCGATAGAGGCCGGAGCCAATGGTCTGTTGTTAAAAAATATAGGCCTCAACGACCTGATCGACTCCATACTCAAAGTCGCCAGTGGTAAAACCTTATTCTCAGCGAAGCAGCTCAGCAACCTCAACAAAATGACAGACCGTGAGAACTGCATCGCTAGATCACTGGTAGAAGGAAAAACCAACAAAGAAATCGCAGAGGAAGAAAGCCTAAGCCCGGGTACGGTTCGAAATTACATTTCTAATTTATTTGAGAAGTTGGGCGTGCGTAATCGTTTGGAAGCCGTGGTGAAACTAAAGAAACGCGGTTTATATTAAGAGAAACAAATAATGGGTTATCAAACGCCTAATAAATGAGCAGACATCAGAAGCTCATTCGTTTGTTTATCTAAGGCCTTGTTAATATCCATACGCTCAAACCGCGACAAGGTTTCTGCTTTACCCAAGGCCAATGCGTTTAAATGAATACAGGGCGTAAGCTGATCAAAATCGCGTAAGTCACCTCGCTTAATCACCGGTAAAAACGGACCGTTTAACTGATTTTTAATTAACATAAAGGCTTTGGGTAAAGGTAAAGTTACGGTTTTGTTATTGCGAGTTTTCATATTTACCCCAATACCATCGGGCGTGGGATGCAACAGAATTCCGGTTGCTTTCACTGCGGGTTCAGGAATATGAGAATAGGTCGATGTAAAATCAACGGGATCCGGTAAAATCACCACCGCAGATTTAGTAAAGTAAGTATCATAAGCACTATACACTTGCTTAAGTGCGGGGCTATACACAGGAAGAAATTGGGCAAGGTTTAAAAGAAACTGCTTGCCAGTTTCTTTTGTGCGCATTTCCTCGATAGACCAATGAAGGTCAGCTGCAATAGCCAGCTTGCGTTCGCGTAAACCACTCACCCGAAAGCTCCGCGTCAAATTTACGTCTGATTCTACGGAGAAACCTGCCAAAAGCTAGGGTTTCAAAACGGCCAAAAAAATCAGTTTTTTGGCATTTAAAGACCTATCTGTTTGAAGAGCCTTGATGGGGCACTGTCATTAATTTGCCAACAAGCTGTCACTCAACCGTAAACACACCTTTTTATTCTGATGCGATTGAAAACTAGTCTCATTAAATAAAGGTATGAAGCGATGAATGGTTTTAAGTTAACAGTATTTGCCATGTTGAGTGCTGGGTTAGTTGCATGTGGTGGTGAAGATGGAAATAACGGAGCACAGGGCGCGGTAGGGCCTCAAGGCCCACAGGGCGCGTAAGGGGAGCAAGGCCCGGCAGGGGATCAAGCACCGGTGGCACCTGCGGATAACGCGATGTCATTAACCATCCTGCACATGAACGACCACCACTCACACCTTGATGCGGATGACTTTGGCTTTGACGTCTCTGCACTCGGCATGGAAACCACCGTTGAAGGCGCAGAAGGTGGTGTAGGCGCGGCCGTCAGTGAAGTAGACGTGACATACGGTGGCTTCCCAATGATGGTGAGCTTATTTAATCAACTGAGCATGCAGTCAGACAACGTTGTTAAACTGCACTCTGGCGACGCCATCACCGGTACACTGTATTACTCGCTGTTTAAAGGTCGTGCTGATGCCGACATGATGAACCAGATCTGCTTTGATGCGTTTGCATTGGGCAACCACGAGTTTGATGACGGCGACACTGGCCTAGCCAACTTCCTCGACTCTCTCAACTCATCCGCCTGTGTGACCCCAACCCTCGCGGCTAACGTTAACCCAGCGCCCGAATCCGCCATTGCAGAAGGCTATATTCAGCCTTACACCATTGTTGAGCGTGAAGGCCAGCAAATCGGCATCATTGGTATCGACATTGCCGGTAAAACCAAAAACTCATCCAGCCCGGACGACGGCACCACCTTCTCAGACGAAACCACCACCGCACAGCAATACATCGACGAGCTGACGGGAATGGGTGTGAACAAAATCGTTTTAATGACACACTACCAGTACGAAAACGACCTTGAACTGGCTGCGGCATTGAATGGCGTTGACGTCATCGTAGGTGGCGACTCGCATACCTTATTGGGTGATAACACCTTCTCTGATCTTGGCTTCAACCCACAAGGCGACTACCCAACCGTCGTGACCGATGCCAGTGGCAACACAGTGTGTGTGGTACAAGCATGGGAATACGCGCACCTGATGGGCAAACTGAGTGTCGACTTCGACACCGATGGCAATGTCACCGCCTGTGCAGGCCAGCCGTATATGCCGATCAGCACAACTTACGAATATGAATACAACGAAGAAGAAAGTCGTGTTCTTACCGGTGCCGACGTCACCCGTGTGACCACTGCGCTCACCAAAGAAGACGAAATAGTAGCCATCCAGCCAGACGCGACCACCCAAGCGATTCTGGATATCTACAATCAAGATGTGGACGTACTCAAACAGACCGTGATTGGCACCAACGCCCAAGACCTTTGTCTTGAGCGCATACCAGGGCAGGGTCGCTCTACCATCTGTGATACCTCAGCAACCTACGAGTATGGTTCTGATATATCAAACGTGGTTGCTAAAGCCTTCCTGACAGTAACGCCAACCGCCGACATCGCCATCCAGAATGGTGGTGGTGTGCGGGTTGATTTAGCCGCAGGCGACGTCACCATTGCTGATGCCTTCACGCTACTGCCTTTCTCCAATACCCTCGTGATCCTGGATATGACAGGCCAGCAGATCATCGACGTGCTCGAAGATGCATTGGCCAACTTCATCGACAACGATGGCTCTAGCGGTTCATACCCATACGCGGCAGGCTTGCGCTACGACATTGATGCATCGCAGGCGGCGGGCAGCCGTGTCACCAACGTTGAAGTGAACTCACAAGTTAGTGGCAGCTGGATCGCCATTGATACTGCAGCCACCTATGGCGTCGTGACCAACGACTTCATCGCCTCAGGGCAAGATGGCTACACCACCTTCAGCGTACCGTTCGATGCGGGCGACTATGAAGACACCTTCACAGAATACGCACAGGGCTTTATCGACTACGTCGAAGGCCTTACCGAAAACGGCCAACAGGTACAAAAACTGCCTATCGATGAATACTCAACCCAGCTATTCATAGACACCGACGGCTGCAACCACAGCACAGGGGCTGGCTGCGTACCCGACTAATTACCACCTGTAGAAAACGCATGAAACACGGGAGCTATGGCTCCTGTTTTTTGTGGGCGTAAAGCAGGCTGTGTGATTAACCGGAAAGCGTGATGACTGGTGAACATTGCTCATGCATCTAAACGCCACGCTGGGTATACTCTGGGCATAACCCGCGACGGAGCGCTGCTGTAAAGCGCCATAATCATAGCGCTATCATCAAACCGTCGCCTTGATGTCACTGAAAACAACACTAGCGAAATCATCGATGACTGATACAGAAGAACAAAAATTCCTAACCGATCTAGAAAAAAAGCTCTGGACCGCCGCCGACAAACTGCGCTCCACCCTCGATGCCTCGCAATACAAACACGCCGTACTCGGTTTGGTATTTTTAAAATACGTCTCCGACTCGTTCAAAATTCGCCAAGACGAACTGATCAAATCATTTAAAGACCCCGCCAGTGACTACTACCTAGACCCAGACGACTTTGGCGGGCTAAAAGACAACGGCGAACCCAGCGACGAATACCAAACCGAAATCAACATAGAACTCGAACAGCGCGACTACTACCTAGAAGCCAACGTCTTCTGGGTGCCCGCTCAAGCGCGTTGGTCGTTTTTGCAAAACAACAACAAAGCCGTCATCGGCGGGGCAGAGCTCACCATTGCCGACGCCGCCGGTAATGAAATCAAAAAGAAAATCAGCTCCATCGGCCATTTAATCGATAACGCCCTAGACGCCATCGAAGCCGACAACAGCAAACTCAAAGGCGTGCTCAACAAACACTACACCCGTTTGCAAATCGACCAAGCCAAACTCGGTGAACTAATCGACCTAATCGCCACCATCCCGTTTACCCACGCCAGCCTAAACGCCAAAGATATTCTCGGCCACGTATACGAATACATGCTTGGCCAATTTGCCCTCGCCGAAGGCAAAAAAGGCGGCCAGTTCTACACGCCAAAATCCATTGTTACCCTCATTGTACAAATGCTCGAACCCTTTAAAGGCCGCGTTTACGATCCGGCCATGGGCAGTGGCGGCTTCTTTGTGCAATCCGAACACTTTATCCGCGAACACCAAGGCAAAATTGGCGAAGTCAGCATCTACGGCCAAGAATACAACCACGCCACTTGGCAGCTTGCCGCTATGAATATGGCCATTCGCGGCATCGACTTTAACTTTGGTAAAGAACCCGCCAGCACCTACACCAACGACCAACACCCGGATTTACGCGCCGACTTCGTGATGGCCAATCCACCCTTCAACATGAAAGAATGGGACACAGGTGTTAGCGACGACGACCAACGCTGGACATATGGCAAACCGCCATCTGGCAACGCCAACTTTGCCTGGCTACAACACATGCTGCACCACACCAGCCCCAATGGCAGTGTCGGCCTATTATTAGCCAACGGCTCCATGAGCTCGAACACCAATAATGAAGGCAGCATCCGCAAAGCATTAATCGAAAACGACCTGATCGAATGCATGGTCGCCTTACCTGGCCAGTTATTTACCAACACCCAAATACCCGCCTGTATTTGGTTTTTAACCAAAAACAAAGGCCAACGAATTAAAGAAGTAGGCGGGGTTGATAAAAAGCTGCGCGACCGCAAAGGCGAAATACTCTTTATCGACGCCCGCAATCTAGGCTACATGCGCGACCGCGTATTACGCGACTTTACCAACGACGACTTAAGTAAAATCACCGACACCTTCCATAAATGGCAAACCGTAGGTTGGGTTAGCGACAGCGTAACCCAACAAAGTAGCCATCAAGACATCGCAGGTTTGACCGTCAAGAATGGCGGAAATGAAGGCCTTGATTGTCATCCCCGTGAAGGCGGGAATCCATATGAAGACATCGCCGGTTTCTGTAAAACAACAAAGCTCGCCGACATCGCCAAACACGACTACGTACTCACCCCCGGACGTTACGTCGGAGCCGAAGCTCAAGAAGACGATGGCGAACCCTTTGCCGAAAACATGGCTCGCCTAACCGCACAACTCAGCGAGCAATTTGCCGAAAGCGCCAAACTAGAAGCCGAGATTAAAAAGAACTTGGCGGGGTTAGGTTTCGATGTCTAATTGGCAAAAGGTAGCGTTAACCGAGATTTACGACATTAGTTCGGGTTTATCTAAGTCTGCAGATTCTTTTGGTTCAGGATATCCATTTCTTAGCTTTAAGGACGTCTTTGGAAATTACTTTTTACCAGATGAGTTAGAGCAGTTAGTTGAGTCAACTGACAAAGAGCGTGAAAGGGGGTCTATTAGAAGAGGGGATGTTTTCTTAACAAGAACTAGTGAGACAATGCATGAACTGGGAATGAGTAGTATCGCTCTTAAAGATTATCCAGGTGCAACTTTTAATGGGTTTACGAAGAGGTTGAGACCCAAAGAAAACTCTTCGTATGAGGTACACCCTGAATTTATTGGGTATTGTTTACGTAGTCCGAGTTTCAGAGCTGGAATGTTGGCATTTTCTACAATGTCGACTAGGGCCAGTTTAAATAACGATATGATAAGTCGGCTCGTAATTCAGCTGCCTTTGATAGAAGTTCAAAAGGGTATAGCAAAAGTATTAAAGAGTTTTGACGACAAAATCCAACTCAACCGCCAAATAAACCAAACCCTCGAAGCCATGGCACAAGCTATCTTCCAATCGTGGTTTGTCGATTTCGATCCGGTCAAAGCGAAAATCACCGCCCGCGAACAGTGGCAAACACTTATCGACGGCGAACGCAGTGAATGGCTTAACGATATACTGAGTAAACAAGCCTACCTCAAAACCTGCTTGTCAGAACTCACAGCCAACGGCGAGCAAAGCGCCAGCGAAACCTTATACCTCAACATCGCCGCCATGACCGCCATCAGCAGCCGCGACGAAACATCCCTCGCCGACATGTCAGCTGATGAATTTTCCCAACTGTATAAAACCGCCAGCTTATTTCCAGAACGATTGGTGGAGAGTGAAATAGGTGAAATACCGGAGGGGTGGGAAGTTGATAAGCTTGGTGAAAGAATTGATGTGCTAAATGGTTTTGCGTTCAAGAGTGGAGATTATACATCAGACGGTACATTTGTGCTTAGAACCAAAAATTTCAATTCGGAATGTTTAATTGATAGGCTTCATGATGATGTGTTTTTACCCGAAAGTTTTTTGATTTCGCATGAGAAATATTTATGTGAGCCATTTGACTATCATTTGATAATGGTTGGTGCAAGTGTAGGTAATAGAGGAATGATATTTCCTTTTCATCTTCCAGCACTTCGTAATCAAAATATGTGGTGTTTTAGGCCTAAAAATTCAATGGAAACTGGTAAGGTATATACCAAGTATTTACTTGATTACGTTGTAGATAAAACGAAAGGCTTGGCTTCAGGTAGTGCTCGTGAATTTTTTAGAAAGGGTGATTTTCAGAATATAAATATCGTTTTTGGAACTGTAGAAGTAAATAATTATTATGAGAGATTGATAATGAGTTTTTTGCAGTTGCAATCGGAAACCTACTCTAGTACTGAAAATTTAAAATGTATTCGAGATTCTCTACTCCCGAAACTCCTCTCGGGCGAACTCGATGTATCGTCTCTAACCGAACTAGCCGATATTGAACCGGCGGCAATGGACGTCTAACGAAATCACTAAACATGTACAACTTTTGGGCTTAAATATTTGGTCGATTTGGAGCAAGGGAATGACAATCAAATGTGCGCTGATTTATGACTTTGATGGAACACTGGCAGAAGGAGACTGCGCCCAGCACGGATTAATGCTTGCGCTGGGTATTGATGATGTCGGGGAGTTTTGGAGTAAGGTCAAAGCCAGAGCAAAACAAGACGACAGTGATGAGATATTGGCCTACATGGGGCTTCTTGCCGCTAAAGCAGAAGCGCTTAACTCGCCAGAGATGAGTGCCGCTAACTTACAAAAGCATGGCGCTACGATCCCTCTGTTTCCGGGTGTGGATGGCTGGTTTGATCGAATAAACGCCTTTGCACAAGAACACGATATCGAACTGCATCATTATATTATTTCCAGCGGCTTAGATGAAATGATACGAGGTACATCCATTGGTAAACACTTCCGTATGATTTATGCCTGTAAGTATCATTATTCTGACGATGGCCAAAAAGCCATATGGCCTGCACAAGCGATTAACTACACCACCAAAACGCAATTCTTATTCCGTATAAACAAAGGAATAGACAACGCTTGGGATAACGAAGCCGTAAATCGCTTTATCGAACCTCAACAACGTGAAATTCCCTTCGACCGCATGATCTATTTTGGCGATGGTGATACCGATATTCCATCAATGAAAATGGTGCGCTATCAAGGCGGCTTCTCATTAGCCGTGTTTGATCAAAAGAAATGGGCTACACCAAAAACGCAAGATAAAGTAGAAAAGTTAATATCAGAAGAACGAGCTAATTACGTAGTTCCCGCTGTCTATGAAGAAGGCTCTCACTTGGATATTACCGTGAAAGGTTTGTTGAAGTTATTTAAGCGTAAGGCTGGATGACTACATATTTTTTTTAGTTTGGGTGTTGCTATGGTTAATAAAAAACCTAAATTTAGGACTAGGTCCAATGGTTCTGTTTATCCAATTTATAGTGAATCAAAGGCTGAATCAGTTGAAGGCTATACAGTTAAGAATACATATCCAACCAAGTGTCCCGGGTGTCGAGTAGATGTTTATTATTATCAGTCTCAAAGTGGTGGCAAAATTTTTTTTGATGAACTAGGTTCTCCTTGGCCAAAACATGAATGCGATGCGTTACTTGAAATTATTACAGAAGATTTAGAACTGATAGAGAAAAAAAAGATTTTTATTCGTGCTAGGCGTTTGAGAAGGAAGCGAGAAAGAGAACAGGTTAAGCGTGAAAAAAAATTAAATTTGGCATGGGATAAAGTAGCCATGATTGAATCAGTAGGAATTAAAGGTGGAAATTATCCAATGTTTTCATCTGCTTACTTGGAGAAAGTAATGTTTCGTCATGTGGGTGGTAAATATATAATTTATAAGATTTCAGATATTTATGTTGATAATATTAAAAGGCGAGAAATTCCAATGGTACAAGGGAGTGTGTTACGTTTAACAGATGATGGTATGGATGTAATTAAAAATTATTACTGTGATATGCCCGTATATATTTTAGGTCAAACCGCTAGTGGTTTTAAACTTATAACCCATGTTGTTGAAAATGGGGTGGTTAAACCATATGATTTTTTAGCTTTGAAAATTGATAGTGTGGAGAAAATATTAGAGGATGTATTGCGGATGTAGTTTTTATGGTTTTATATTTTTTGAATTATCTTTTAACTATATGGAAGTTTTAGGGGGTATCTAGACAATGGTAGATGAAAATGCCACGAACTCTTCTCATAAAGGAAGCTTGAGTTGGGTGTTTAAAGCTGTATTTGTAATTACGACTATCATTGCTGTTTGGGCCCCATTTTCTGGATACCTTTATTTAAAAGGCTATCTTGAACGTTATGGTTTTCAGTCAGTTGATATTGACATAAACGTATATAAGTTGATTTTTTCTCTATTGGCAAGTATGGCCGATGGCGTAAATAACCTTTTGTCTTTCGATGCATTGGAACCATTATATAACGAAGCTGTGTGGTTATTTGTGTATGCCGTAGCCGGTGGTATAACAGTATTCTTGGGTGTTTATTTAAAACATCGTTACAAGCTATGGCTTAAAACTCGCTCAGCAGATATTAAGCCTGTACGCAATGCTGCCCTGTCTGGCGTGCTTACCTTTGTCGCCTTAGTATTTACGTTGCCTGTAGTGTCGCTATTATTTTGGTGGGGTTCAATCGCTATAATTGTGATGGTTTGGTTTATGGGAGTCGTTGGTTATATTGGTGGTCAAAGTGATGCTGTTGAGAGCTTTAAGGATGGGCATTGCTTTGATAACAAAACACCTTGCATCGAATTATTGATCAATAACGTTTCTACACCTGTCGAGATTCTATATTCGGATTCAAGCATGTCTTACGTTATTTCAGCGGAAGGTTTGATTGCTGTAAATCCAAAAGGGAAGGCTGTTTATCGCTTATCAATGGAAGGAGTGAAAGCAAAGTTTGCAGTTAAAGATGAAGCTCCGAAGGGCGATACATTCTTGAGTGGCGAATAGTTTGTTGCCTGAGCAGGAAATGGATTTATGTTTAGTCGTACTAACCAATAGTCTAGGTAACAGGCAAATATGACAGAGACCGAAGAAGAGATTCAGCAAGCTGCTGTACGGCATGCACGGAGCATCAAAAAGAAGTTCGCAAAATCAGTGACGGATAAAACGCGTTACCCGAAAGAAGAGAATCCGGTATCTGTATTTATGGCTGGTTCTCCGGGGGCGGGAAAAACAGAAGCCTCTAAGGCACTACTGGAGTCGTTTGGTAACGAAGTTATTCGCATTGATGCAGATGACTATCGTGATGAATTTAAAAAACAGGGATACTCAGGTGACAATTCTTGGTTATTTCAGCCTGCGGTATCAATATTGGTTGAAAAAATTCACGACCTAGTGATTGAACAACAGCAGAGTTTTGTCCTCGATGGCACGCTGACCAAGTATGATAAGGCGTTGAAAAACATCGAAAGATCGATACAAAAAGGGCGACAGGTTCATATCATTTATGTCTATCAAGACCCTTTACGTGCTTGGGAGTTTGTTAAGGCACGCGAGGCCGTCGAGGGGCGGAAGATTCCACGTGAAAGATTCATTGAACAGTATTTTACTGCCAGAGATTGCGTCAACCGTTTGAAGCAACACTTTGGTAGCCTTGTTAAGGTCGATCTTTTATTACAAAACAGGAATAACCAGCTCAGTGGATATCAGGGAAATATCAGTAGCATTGACAGCCATGTGGACGAAAAATATACTGCTTTATCCCTTGAAACTCTCCTGAGTCGCGACTAGATTGGAACTTATGATGAAATCTACCAAGAAATCGCCGTCTACTAGCTCTAGCTCTTCGTTTGCTGACTTCATGAACAATGCTTCAGCCACTAAGAAGAAAAAGGTATATAAAACTGTTCTGCGCCGTGTATCAGAGCAGCAACAGGCCATTGTTGACCGCGCGAATAATACTGCTGCCTGACCCCCGCTGGTGCATAGCATCTTTGGAATGCCTTGGTTAACCGTTGGCATTACCGTCCCTATAAATACAGAGCTTTTAGCCCTATAAGTGGCCTGTTGCTCATCAACTCCATTACTTGCGTAATCCGGTTGACATTCTTCTTCTGCTTGGCATAGTCTGTTTCTTGTTTCGAAATCGGAAACACCTTTCAGGTGAACGCTAGATGTTAAAACCACAAGACACACTCATAGCCCTTAAGTTATGGGCTGATTACCAACAGCAGCTTGTGATGCCGTTGCGTGAGGCTGCGTTGTTGGTTGGTATTAGCGTGAGCGAATTCAGCAAAGGTTTACAACGCTTAGAAGTGGCCAAACTGGTCGTAGCGCGTGATGGTCGTCGCCTTGTTGAGCGAGGTGCTTTGCTAGAGTGGCTTTGCTATGGCGTACGTTATGCGTATCCGGCAGGGCAAATCGGGTTTGGCCGTGGTATGCCGACAGCTTGGAACTGCCCGGTTGTGATGTCAGATATCCTGCCGCCAACGCCTGCTATGGTTTGGCAGCAGCCGAAAGGCGTAATAGAGGGTGTGATGATTGCCCCTATACATGATTCAGCGCCACTTGCGGCAAGTAATAACGAACTGATGTATGAAGCATTGGCATTGATAGATGCCGTGCGCTTAGGTAAACCAAGAGAGTTGGCAATCGCAAGGGAATTGCTGACAAAGCTAATTAAAGGGACGTTATGAGCGCATCACGAAGGCAGCAGTTACCAACTTACGTTGCTGTTTTTTTCTCGTTTAGTGCTGATCGTGCTTGTAAAATCCAAGAAACTCACATTATGGCTACTCATTGAATTTTCGTAGTTTAGGCTATCTATTATTGTTGTATATTTGCCTTGACCGCAGTGGTCATCGATTATTTCTTGTATGTCATTTTGAAGTGAATCTACTGTCATTTCGGCATACACACCTTTAAGGTTACCTATTTCAGCTTTTGCACGAAATTTGACAGACTCAGACTTATCATTTACGTAGCAACTATAGAATATTACTAAGAACTTACCCTGAATATCTTTTTTATCGAATTCAGCTTTAACAAGTTTCCAGTTGATCTTTTTTTCTAGCTCGCCAAAAGACAAACTTGTTATTTTTGATGAGCTCATTTTTACACTCTTCCTTGATTTTATAGTTGGCTGTATAAGTATGCGACTAAACCGATGAGAACAACTAATAAAGGTATGGAAATTAGTCCTATGGTTGTAATTGTATATGACGCAACTTTTGGAAATAATTCTATCTCTGGCGCAAGGGTGTTTTTGAATCTCTTTTTCGTTAATTTGGGGTAGGTGAAGTACGTCATGTAAATGATCGTTTTGTGTAGAGTTAACGGGAACTCCTGGTAGTTAGCCTGTTCTTCTGGTGAAAAGTGAGGGCTCGTCAATAGTATGTCGTCATATTTTTCACCGAAGTATCTAGCTAACGATGCTATTCCTGCCCAAATAAATACTCCGGAAAAAAATAATATAAACATCAGCACCATCATTAAATCAAAAAGTATTTTATCCATATTAAAGAACCGACATCATGCTGTTTGAAAAAATACGATCTTTCACATCAATAGACTTAGTTGTACTGTTTCTGAAAATTGCATTGCAAGCGTCACTCACGCCCAAAGAGTCAGCTAAGTTACCTTGCCCTTTATCATTGTAAATAGCGCCAGCTGCTTTCCCTGCGGAATAAGCCGTTACTGCTACTGCGGCTCCTATGGTGAGTGCAGCAATTAATCCAATGGGTCCAGTAACGAACATGAGTGTAACTGCATATCCGCCGACACCACCGATTGCGGTCGTCATAAGACTTTCAACCAGCACGACACTCCGGTCTCTTGCGTTCTCCTTGGTTGATATGGTGTGGCAGCTGTCTGCCAAACTGACCGCAGCCAGAACTATGCCACCCTTTGCCGCTGTTTTACCATAAGTGCCAATTTTGCTCGCGGCATACTTGATATTGGCGGTTGGGGTGGTGCCTTTAGTACGAGAAATACGTAACACTTCTTTTACGGTTTTGTCGCCTGTAAATAGCCGTGTTGTGCTTTTCATGTTTTCACTTAATTTATCGATTGATTGCTTGCGAATATAGTCATACTGATTTTTGCTAATAGCACCTTGTTTGTATTGTTCATAGCTAACGGCGATTTTACTGATTAGTGATTTATTGCTATTCAGCAAAGCATCGGCACCTCCAGCCATTGCAGATGCACTGGCCAGTGATACGTCAATTATGCTCGGCATCATGGAGCGTTCCGCAGGTGTTGCGCGGTTCCAGTCAAAGCATAGTGGGCCTAGGTAATCTGGATATAGGTCTTTTAATATCAGAGGACTATCTTTGCTGCTGCTTGCTGAAACGTAGTGAGCTGGGATAGGTATTTGAAGTAATTGCCCAGGGTATATTAAATCTGGTGATTTAATTTGTGAGTTTGCTGACATAACTTCTGAAATTAACCCCTGTAATATATCGGGCTTTAAGTTACCGTGATACTGGATGATCACCTTTGAGAGTGTTTCACCAGGTTGTACTTGATGTAGTTGGATATCACGGTCGATTAGCGGGGTAAGTATTGTCATTTTCAATCCTTGAATAAGCTCTATTTTTGCCAAATGGTATAGCTCTGATCTGTTAGGGTCAATCTGATGATGTCGTTCAGTTACTTCTGTGTATTAAATATGCCTATTTATCCGCCATTTTGCTTTGCAACTATCGCTTAAACGAGAGAAACTGATGATATTGAGCGATAACAAGGGATTGAGCGGTGATCACCGAAGACCAACTGGAACAACTCTGCTTAGATTGGTTTAAAGATACCGGTTACGATTACGTTTGCGGTTATGACATCGCGCCCGGCGAAGTAGGCGCGGAGCGTACTGATTACCGCCAAATCGTGTTACAAGGGCGGTTGCTTCAGCAATTGCAGGTGATTAACCCACATATTCCAACCAATACGCTGGAGTTGGTTGCAGCGCAGGTTTCTAAGCCCGAAACCCCGATCTTAATTAAGAACAACAAGGCCTTTCATCAATGGTTGTTGGAAGGGGTGAAGGTTGAATATCAAAAAGACGGTGAAGATTTCACCGATTATGTGCAACTTATCGACTTTGCTAACACCGCAAACAATCAGTTTTTGGTGGTTAACCAATACACAATTCTAGGGCGTAAGGGCAATCGTCGGCCCGATATCATTGTCTTTATCAATGGTTTACCGCTGGCCGTGCTGGAGCTTAAAAACCCCATCGATAACAACGCCGATATTTGGCAAGCTTACCAGCAGTTGCAAACTTACAAAGACGAAATTCCTGATCTGTTTATCTTCAACGAAGCCTTAGTCGTGAGTGATGGCTTAGATGCCCGCGTGGGGTCGTTAACCGCCAATAAAGAACGTTTTTTACCTTGGCGCGTGGTGAATAACGAGCACGATAAACCGCAGTTTGAATACTTTTTAGAAACCTTGGTAAAGGGTTTTTTTAAGCCTGATTTGTTGCTAGATTACATCCGGTTTTTTGTGTTGTTTGAAACCGACGCCGATAAAATCATTAAAAAAATTGCTGGGTATCATCAGTTTCATGCGGTTCGTGAAGCCGTTCGTGCGACGGTGATTGCGGCGCAACGCTCAGATAGCAAAGCAATAGCCGAACCGCGCGCGAATTACGCCAATAAGGTAGAACCTGGTTCAGGCAAAGCAGGGGTGGTGTGGCATACCCAGGGGTCGGGTAAGTCAATTTCTATGGTGTGTTACGCCGGTAAGTTGTTGGCGCAGGCAGAAATGAATAA
>TARA_B110000211_G_scaffold63977_1_pt1 | contig 17905 bp, 13 predicted proteins | sample TARA_B110000211 | Tara Oceans TARA_B110000211 (sample SAMEA4397516) | marine metagenome | biome: Polar Biome; feature: [DCM] deep chlorophyll maximum layer (ENVO:01000326); material: water (ENVO:00002006), including particulate matter (ENVO:01000060) such as... | depth 30 m
GATGCGGCACCCGATTCTAACGACGTCTTTAGTGCTTGTTTTTCGTTGTTTATAGCCCTTGTGTTTTTTCCTTCTACATCTACTTCTTTTGCCATAGCAAAAGCCTCAGAAGCCAATTTCATTTTTCCTACATCGGAGCCTGCACTTGCCATTAACGCTTTCCCTTTAACGAGATAAAACTGTGACTTAACACCGCTATCAGCACTTTCTAAAAGGCCTTCTGCCTCACTTAGATAGCCCATGGCTTCTGTATAATTTCCAGAGTTCACGGCTTTTTCAGCTTTTTTAATCTCTTTCTTTTGACCATATGATACCGCAGATAACAACAATACACCTGCTAATATTAATTCTTTTTTCATTTCTTAATGTTTAAATTATTCTTCTGTATTTGTTTGAGGTGATTCGTTATCAAGAGGCGTATCGCTTTCTAAATCTGCTTCTAACTCCTCAATATCATCATCATCGTGCATTACTTTAGCAACGGCTGCTATAGAATCTCCCTCCTTCACTTTTATCAAACGAACGCCTTGCGTTGCGCGACCCATTACTCGCAGATCGGCAACTGCCATTCTTATTGCGATTCCTGATTTGTTTATAATCATCAAATCATCAACGTCCAAGACAACTTTGATCGAAACTAAATTCCCCGTTTTTTCAGTAACATTTATGGTTTTAACTCCCTTTCCACCGCGATTGGTGATTCTATAATCTTCTAGGGTTGATCTTTTTCCATATCCATTTTCTGAAACCACAAGGATGTCGGACTCTTTATCATTCACGGCTATCATTCCAATTACCGCATCGTCTTTATGAGCGAGTGTAATACCACGAACTCCGGAGGCATTTCTACCCATAGGTCTTGTTTTACCCTCTTCAAAACGAATCGCTTTACCAGACGCAAGAGCCAACATTACCTGACTATCACCAGTTGTTAACTTTGCTTCAAGTAATTCGTCATTATCTTTAATAGTAATGGCATTAATACCATTCGTTCTCGGACGAGAATATTGCTCCAATGGGGTCTTTTTAACCTGCCCATTTTTGGTTGCCATTATTACATAGTGACTATTAATGTATTCTTCATCCTTTAGATCTTGTGTACATATAAATGCTTTCACCTTATCGTCTGGATCAATGTTTATTAAGTTTTGAATGGCTCTTCCCTTGGCCGTTTTTGAACCTTCAGGAATTTCGAATACGCGCATCCAGAAACATTTTCCTTTTTGGGTAAAGAATAACATGTACTGGTGATTCGTGCCAATAAATAAATGTTCTAAAAAGTCCTCGTTTCTTGTAGCTGATGCTTTTTGACCAACGCCTCCTCTATTTTGAGTCTTATACTCAGTTAATGAAGTACGTTTAATATATCCAGCATGGGAAATGGTAAGCACAACCTGTTCATCGGCTATCAGATCTGTAATACTTACATCACCTCCAGCATACTCAATTACAGAACGTCTCTCGTCACCGTATTTGCTTTTAATTTCCTGTAATTCATCTTTTATGATGTCCATTCGAACCTCTTTGTTAGCAAGAATGTTCTCGTAGTTTGAAATCGTTTTCATTAATTCGTCATACTCCGAACGCAGTTTATCTTGCTCTAGACCCGTCAATTGACGCAGTCGCATTTCAACGATTGCCTTGGCTTGAATTTCAGACAGGTCAAAAGCTTTTACCAAAGAAGCACGGGCTTCGTCAGCATTCGCACAGGCTCTTATTAGTCGGATTACTTCATCTATGTTGTCTGAAGCTATAATTAAACCTTCTAGTATGTGTGCTCTTTCCTTCGCCTTCCGCAGTAAATATTCTGTCCTACGAACAACGACTTCATGACGATGCTCCACAAAATAATGAATGAGCTCCTTCAAATTTAGCATTTGAGGTCTCCCTTTCACAAGGGCGATATTGTTTACGCTAAAACTCGATTGCAATGCTGTATACTTGTAAAGCATGTTAAGCACGATATTTGGAATCGCATCTCTCTTAAGTATATAAACAACACGCATTCCATTTCTATCGCTCTCATCCCTAATATTAGAAATACCTTCAATCTTCTTGTCATTAACAAGATCGGCGGTTTTTTTAATCATGTCTGCCTTATTGACCTGATATGGAATTTCTGTCACAATTATACACTCGCGACCTGCAACTTCTTCGAAACCTGCCTTTGCACGCATTACAACACGTCCCCTACCCGTATGAAAGGCTTCCTTAACCCCATCATACCCGTAAATAGTACCTCCCGTTGGAAAATCTGGAGCTTTGATGTGCTCCATAAGTCCGTCAATGTCAATTTCATTGTCTTCGATATAAGCAATTGTTCCGTCTATCACCTCGGTTAAATTATGTGGCGGCATATTTGTAGCCATACCCACCGCAATTCCGGAAGCACCGTTTATCAATAATCCTGGAACTCTCGTTGGAAGTACTTTAGGCTCATGTAATGTATCATCAAAATTAAGTTGATGATCCACGGTTTCCTTATCAATATCGGCAAGCATGTCTTCAGAAATTTTCTGCATACGTGCTTCTGTATAACGCATAGCGGCCGGGCTATCTCCATCCACAGACCCAAAATTTCCCTGTCCATCAACAAGCATATAACGAAGGCTCCATTCCTGAGCCATCCGCACCATTGCATCGTAAACGGAGGTGTCACCATGCGGGTGATACTTTCCTAAAACCTCACCCACTATTCTGGCAGATTTCTTATGAGCTCCAGTTGCTCGGATTCCTAATTCGTGCATTCCAAATAAGACCCTTCTGTGAACGGGTTTCATGCCGTCTCGAACATCTGGCAATGCACGTGACACAATGACCGACATCGAGTAATCGATGTAGGCCGACTTCATTTCGTCCTCAATGTTTATTGGGATTACTTTTTCACCTTCAGCCATAAAATATTTTCTTTAATTTTGTGTTTCAATTCTAATGAAGCAATATACACTAATTTCAGTGTTTTGTAGCGCTTTTCATTATCTCTTATTCACGATTTTATTAACAAATATGAACCCCCAAAACGTTAATAACTATCACTGTTTGAGCTTTGATATCACTAAGTTTTTTCGTCTTTTTACTACCATTCAGGGAATAAAGGAACGGTTGTTGTCTTTTTAAGGCTAATTTTAGTAATTTTATACAGGAACTGGATACAAATATATGGATGATAATTTTTCACCGAAAGTAAAAGACGTAATAGCTTATAGTAAGGAAGAGGCCCTGAGACTGGGCCATGACTTTATTGGCACCGAACACTTAATGTTAGGATTGTTACGCGATGGCAGCGGAAAAGCTGTGACTATTTTGAATGCATTAGAAATTGATTTGAATCATTTGCGCAGAAAAGTAGAAATTTTAAGTCCCGCAAACCCAAGTTCTGGAATAAGTTCAAACGATAAAAAAAACTTGCACTTAACGAGGCAGGCAGAACGTGCTTTAAAAACAACCTTCTTAGAAGCGAAGTTGTTTCAAAGTTCTTCCATAAATACGGCCCACCTATTGCTGTGTATTCTGCGTAATGAAAACGACCCAACAGCAAAACTGTTAAACAAAATGGAGGTTGATTATGATGGCGTTAAAGACCAATTTAAGCTTATGATGGCAAGCGATGAAGATTATATAGAGAACCCAACATCTGAATTTTCAAATGAAAGTGATGATGCCCCGTCTGATGATTCTGGAAAAGAAAATCTTTTTGCTGGAACAAGCTCAAAGACTAGTAAAAAATCAAAAACTCCGGTTTTAGATAACTTCGGAAGAGATTTAACCGTCATGGCCGAAGAAGGCAAACTTGACCCTGTGGTTGGTAGAGAAAATGAAATCCAGCGTGTTTCACAAATACTAAGTCGACGAAAAAAGAACAACCCCCTGCTTATCGGTGAACCTGGTGTTGGAAAATCTGCTATTGCAGAAGGACTTGCCTTACGCATTATACAACGAAAGGTATCAAGAATCTTATATGACAAACGTGTCGTAACACTAGATTTAGCAAGCTTGGTGGCTGGAACAAAATACAGAGGGCAGTTTGAGGAACGCATGAAGGCAGTGATGAATGAATTGGAAAAGAATAAAGACATCATTCTCTTTATTGATGAAATTCACACCATTGTTGGTGCTGGAGGCTCTACGGGATCTTTAGACGCGTCTAACATGTTTAAACCTGCTCTTGCAAGAGGTGAAATTCAATGTATTGGAGCAACCACTTTAGACGAATACCGTCAATATATCGAAAAAGATGGTGCCCTCGAACGACGCTTTCAGAAAGTATTAGTGGAACCTACGACGGTGGAGGAAACTATTGAAATTCTAAAAAACATAAAAGATAAATACGAAGCCCATCATAATGTGAAATATACCGATGATGCTCTGGTGGCTTGCGTGAAGCTGACCAACCGTTATATGACGGAACGTTTTTTACCAGATAAAGCCATCGATGCTTTAGATGAAGCTGGGTCTCGTGTTCATATTACCAATATTAAAGTACCTGAAAAAATACTGACCATCGAGTCTAAATTAGAAGAGGTTCGTGAACTCAAGAATTCCGTAGTTAAAAAACAGAAGTACGAGGAAGCGGCGAAGCTGAGAGATGATGAAAAAAATCTAGAAAAAGAATTGGCAGTTGCTCAAGAAGCATGGGAAATCGATTCAAAACTTCATAAAGAAACTGTAGATGAAGAGAGCGTTGCTGAAGTTGTTTCTATGATGACAGGCGTTCCTGTGAATAAAATAGCACAGAAGGAAAGCAATAAATTGGCCGAATTACCTGCGCGTATAAAAGGGAAGGTTATAGGGCAGGATGAAGCCGTAGCTAAAGTTGTAAAAGCGATTCAACGCAATCGAGCTGGACTAAAAGACCCCAACAAGCCCATTGGGTCATTTATTTTTTTAGGGCAGACAGGGGTAGGTAAAACGCAACTAGCGAAAGTGTTAGCGCGAGAGTTATTTGATTCTGATTCTGCTTTGGTGCGCATTGACATGAGTGAATACATGGAGAAATTTGCTATATCTAGATTGGTTGGAGCGCCTCCAGGATACGTAGGCTATGAAGAAGGAGGCCAATTAACCGAAAAGATTAGAAGAAAGCCATATGCCGTCATTCTTTTAGATGAAATAGAAAAGGCGCATCCAGATGTGTTTAACATGCTACTTCAGGTCCTTGATGATGGACACCTTACAGATAGTCTCGGGCGAACTATTGATTTCCGAAATACCATCATAATAATGACTTCAAATATTGGAGCCAGAAAACTTAAAGACTTTGGTCAGGGAGTAGGTTTTGGAACATCCGCTAAGACAGATCAGGCAGATGCAAATGCCAAGAGTATTATTGAAAATGCCCTTAAAAAGGCATTCGCTCCAGAGTTTTTGAATCGTGTTGATGATGTTATGGTTTTTAATAATTTGGAAAGAGAGGACATACACAAAATCATTGAGATTGAGTTAGAGAAGCTGTTTACCAGAATAAAAGACCTTGGTTATCATATGACCTTAACGGATAAAGCGAAGGACTATATCGCAGATAAAGGATTTGACAAGGAGTATGGAGCGAGGCCTTTAAAAAGAGCCATTCAGAAATACATTGAAGATGCTTTAGCAGAGGAAATTATTAATTCAAACCTCCAAGAAGGAGATAGCATTACTATGGACCTTAATAAAAAGACCAATGAGTTAACTATTAAAATTAAAAAACAAAAAAAGAAAACCGAATCCTAAAAGAAATTGAATTTTTTAAATAGCATCTAAAATCAGTTATTTTAGATGCTATTTTTTTTGATATAAAGTGAAACAAAAACAGGACATAAAAAACCGAATTGAAGAAGAGCTTATAATCACTTCAAAAAAAATTGAAGAATATAGAGAGCTCACTAAACCTATTTCGCCAGAAAATGCAATAGGAAGAGTCTCTAGAATGGACGCTATCAACAATAAGAGTATTAACGATGTTGCACTCCGTAAGGCAGAATTAAAATATAATAATCTTAAAGTTGCCCTTTCAAAAATAGAAGATTCCGATTTTGGATTGTGCAGAAAATGCCATCAGCCTATTCCGCTAGGGAGACTGTTATTAATGCCTCAGGTAATCACTTGTGTTCATTGCAGTAGGTGAATGATGCTAATTGATTAGAACCTTAAAAGTCCTTTGCTTGAAAAGTAAATCATAAGCTACAAGAAGATAAACACCACTCCCATAACCAGAAAAATCTAATAAAAGGCTGTGCTCTCCGCCATTCGAGATCGATTGAAGTCTTTGGCCGCTCAAGTCGTATATATCTAGCAATCGCACGGAAGTTGTATTCAATAATTGACAATGGTTGTCTTGCCCCGTGTTCACAACAGTAAGTGCATCAAGGGTTGAATGGTTCAATGAATTGCTTAAAATTACGGGCTCACAACCATCTATAGAATCTAGGTTTGAATAGAACAATTCACCATTTTTAAAGAAGCAACTCAAGTGTCCCGCACCATTAATATCTGGATCTCCACTAGGTGCATTAATTAGTGACAAAGAACCTACTCCTTCAATCCAAGTAGCGTTTGTTGCACTAATAGGGTTTGTCGAAGTGGGAGAAAGATAAAAGTGACGATACTCGTTCCCATCTGCGAGTGGACGATTTATGATAGAATCTAATCTATAATAACCAGCCTCTTCTGGAAAAGGTGAAATAGGATTTAGCATAGGTATCGAGTCGCCAATAGTCAACGAAAAATCATATAGTAAATATTCTTCGTTCATGGCACCGTCAACAAGGGTTAGAGAAACCTTTTTAGTCGAAACCTCTTCATGAAGCAAGAAAGTTCGTGATATATAATGAGATCCATCTAAAACCTTATGAACCTTCCCGTTTACGGTTGTATCTCCATCCGTATAGTATACGTCTGTCAAGCATCCAAAATAGCAGGATGTAACATGCCATTCATTAAAGTTATCAAGCAGAGGCTTATAATCCTGCGCTGACAAGGTTATACAATAACTCAGGAAACTAAAAACAAGTACTTTTCTCATTGTAATTTTAGGATTGAATTCATAATTCCGTCTCAAATGATTCCATTATTTAAAATAAAAGGTCATCATCAATTGAGAAGCTTTTCAAAAAATGTATCGAAGCTTGAATATCATCAGACATCAAACGATCTTCTTCCATAAAAGGCGACACCTCTCTAAATGATGCTATAAAGGACTCAATAAATGGCGAAGACTTTTTTGGACTTCTAAATGCTAATGCCTGTGATGCATTCATTAATTCTATCGCTAAAATAGTTTCAATATTATCTATGATGCGCAAACATTTGGTAGCCGAGTTTGCCCCCATACTCACATGGTCTTCCTGCCCGTTTGAAGAAACAATTGAATCGATAGAAGCCGGAGAAGCCAGTTGCTTGTTTTGACTTACAATACTAGCCGCTGTATACTGCGGTATCATAAAGCCACTATTAAGGCCCGGGTTATTTACCAAAAAGGCAGGTAAACCACGAAGTCCTGAAATTAACTGGTAGGTTCGTCTCTCCGAGATACTTCCTAATTCTGCCATTGCGATTCCTAAATAATCCAAACCAAGAGCTAAGGGCTGCCCGTGAAAATTTCCTCCAGAAATAATAAGATCTTCACCCACAAATATATTCGGGTTATCCGTTACTGAATTAATTTCAGTTTTGATGGTCTTAGCGACAAAAGAGATAGTGTCTTTTGTAGCCCCGTGAACCTGAGGGATACAGCGAAACGAATAAGGATCTTGTACATTGTTTTTTTTAGATGATGCAATCTCACTGTTCTCCAAAAAAGTAAGAATTTGCTCTGCAGTTTGAACTTGGCCCCTGTGCGGGCGCACCATATGCACTAATGGATTATAAGGACTCAAACTACAATTAAAAGCATCCGCTGAAATGGCTGCTATAAGGTCTGCCAGATATGATAATTTATAGCTTTGTAACAAACAATGCACGCCAAATGCACTCATAAACTGAGTGCCGTTTAGCAGTGCCAATCCTTCTTTGGCTTGCAGTTCAATTGGTTTCCAGTGGTACTTTTTAAGTATTATTTCGGAATCCACAATTGCCTCTTCAAAGTAGACAGATCCCTTTCCTAACAGGGGTAATGATAAGTGAGCCAAAGGCGCTAAATCTCCAGATGCTCCCAAACTTCCTTGGGAATAAATTACCGGTAAAATATCATTATTATAGAAATCGACTAAGCGTTGAACCGTTTCTAATTGAACCCCACTATAGCCATAACTCAATGATTGAATTTTAAGCAATAACATCAATCTAATAATAGGTTTTGCAACCTTCTCACCCGTTCCACAAGCATGAGAAAGCACTAAGTTCTCCTGAAGGTGCGTAAGTTTTTCATATGAAATTTTCACATCACACAAAGATCCGAATCCAGTATTAATACCATACACGGGAGTCTCATTATCAGTTAATTTAGAATCCAAATACGCTTTCGATCTTTTGATTATTCGTACGGCCTCCTCAGAGAGTTCTAATTTTTTTTTGGCATCTACTATGCCCTTAATTATTGGTAAGTCAAGTATTTCAGGACTGATATAATGTACCTCTTGCATGCTTGGGAAAATGTTTACAAGCAAAAATACCAATTTATGTTAAGGTTTTACCAATTTTTACAAACTCATTAAATAACTCGTACTTTTGATTATCAAAAACTAAATCCAATGAAATATTTATTTCTAATAATACTTGCTATTGCAGTAACTGCATGTCAAAATGAGACAAAAGACTATGTCACCTTTTCAGGGAAAATCACAAACAAAAACAGTGATTCAATAGTGATACGAACGCGCGGTTTTTCCCAAACTATAAAAGTAGAAAACGACGGTACTTTTGCCGATACCTTAAAGGTAAAAGCAGGGATTTATAATTTCTATGACGGTGGAGAATCGACCAATATATTCCTAAAAAACGGATTTGAAATCACGATGACATTAGACACTGAAATGTTCGATGAGACGGCTAAATATGAAGGGAATGGTTCTGAAAACAGTAATTTCTTAGCTGAGAAGTCACTCCTTGAAGAAAAACTAATGGATGTGAATTTTGGCGATTTAGATGAACAAGGCCTAGACAAGACGTTCGTCGGAATAAAATCTGAAATTGTTGCATTTATCAATGCATCAAAAGGTTTGGATACGATGGTAACCAATACAAGCTTACGCAATGTTGACGGGATGATAGAAGGTAACAAGGGGTATTTCGCTGGTATTTTAGCTATGAAAAAAGCCTTACCGAAAGGGGCTCCCTCACCTACTTTTGAAGGTTTTGAGAACTATAATGGTGGTGAAACCTCTATGGATGATTTAAAGGGGAAATACGCATACATTGACGTTTGGGCTACCTGGTGTGGGCCTTGTAAAGCAGAAATCCCGGCATTGAAAGAACTTGAAAAGGACTATCACGGAAAAAACATTCAGTTTGTGAGCATGTCTATTGACGACGACAGATCACACAAAGGCTCCTGGGAATTAGCGAGGCAAGATTGGAAAGCCATGGTTGCCGATAAGGAACTTGGCGGAATTCAAATATTTGCTCCAAAAGGTTGGGAAACAAAATTTATTCAGGAGTATAAAATAAAAGGGATTCCAAGATTTATTTTAATTGATCCAAACGGAAATATTGTCAATGCAAGTGCACCTAGGCCTTCAGATCCGGCCCTTCGAATTATGTTTGACGAATTAATGATGTAGCTGTAGGTTGCAAAAAAAACACGAAACTAGAAACACGCCCTTCAAAACCATATTGAAGGGCGTGTTTATTTTATGAAGGTTCTTCTTGAGTTTCTTCTATAGGTTCTGGTTCTTGTTCAAACAAGGCCAAGTAGGCTTTTCCAATAGCGTTACTAATATCACTTGCCATCAATGACTCAAATCCAATTTCTTGAGTGATAAGGTTTCCTGCGCTTCCGTGCAAATAAACACCAAATACAGCCGCTATGAGAGGCTCATAGCCTTGAGATAGTAATCCACAAATTACCCCCGACAATACATCGCCGCTACCTGCTGTTGCCATTCCTGGATTTCCGGACGAATTTATAAAAAGTGTATCATCTCTAACAATCATACTGTTCGCTCCCTTAACAACGACGATAACCTCATATTTTCGGGAAAACTCTTTCACTTTTCTAAGTCGATCGTAGTCATTTGTCCATGTTCCAATAAGACGTTCTAGCTCCATTAGATGAGGCGTAAGAATAGAGTTCTTTGGAATTATTTTCAATAAAGATGTTTCTATAGAAATACAATTAAGTGCGTCTGCATCGAGAACCATTGGTGATGTGGTTTTCTTTAACAAATTCTCCAAAGCAACTATGGTTTCAGAATCTGTTCCAATACCCATGCCAATTGCAATAACCTTCGGCTCAAAATCTACAGAAATTGATGTGATAGAAGTTTCATTGGTATCTGTGATGACCATCGCTTCTGGTAATGCCGTTTGTAAAATTGAATACCCACATTTCGGAATAAAACAACTAACAAGACCTGCTCCCGCTCTAAAAGCACCGTTCCCAGCTAAAATGACTGCCCCTATCTTACCATAACTACCCCCAATAATCAAGGCATGACCATAATTCCCTTTGTGAGTAAACTTCTCTCGTTGTTTATAAAACGCTTGTGCCTCTGTTTTTGTAATTAGATTTGCTAAGGGTTCTGTCTTTAGTAAATAGTCAGGGTCCAAGCCCACATCCAACACTTCAAAGTAGGGTACTAATTTTCCAGTATCGGGTAAAAAGAAAGAAAGCTTTGGCGCCTGGAATGTGAGGGTGTGATTAGCCTTAAGTATTGCATCTAGATCTTCCTGCGGAGAATTCGCGTACAAACCACAGGGCATATCAATCGATAATTTAAAAGATTTCAAAGCATTTAAATAGTGGACCAACTTCAATACCCAACCATCTAAGCATCTATTTAATCCAATACCAAAAATAGCATCGATAATAATATCATCTTCTTCAATTTTAGGAAAATCTTTTTCAGAAGTCAATAATACAGGCCACGAATTGCTTACGTTCTTTATCCTGTCATAATTGATCAGAAAATTGCTAGACCGTTTATCGCTGCAGTTTACGACAAACATATGTACGTTATAGCCACTCTCAATAAGCAGACGGCCAACAACCAATCCATCACCCCCATTGTTCCCAATACCGCAAAAGATATGAATTGGGACTTGAGCTCCTTGCATGCGATGATCCAGCCAATTAAAAACTTGATTTCCTGCCCTTTCCATCAAATCGGCGCTGGAAATCTGCTGTTTTTCAGTCGTAATCTTGTCTGCCTCGTTTAATTGTTCCGAAGAAAATATTTTCATATAAAGTGATATTATTTAATGCTCAGTTGCGTAAAAATAATACTTTTACGCCTTTAATACGATGAAAAGAAAAATCTTCCATATTAATTTTAGTTTTGAAAACAGCATTTTTTGGAGTGCATCAACAAACCGCGCTATTACCCCCGTCGGGATATCTATTTAAACATATCATCTTAAGTTTATTTTTCTTTTACTGAAAAAAGAGAATACATTATTATTCAATTTACAAGTACATATATGAAAGTTTTAAAATTTGGAGGAACGTCTGTAGGAAGCGTTGAAAATATTGAGAAAGTAATTTCAATTATAGAGGTAGCTTCTCAAGAGAATAAAATTGCTGTTGTAGTTTCGGCTTTTGGAGGTGTCACAGACCAATTAATCCAGGCGGGAGAACTGGCAGCCGCAAAGGATTCTAGTTATGTAGCCTTATTTAATAGTATCAAAGAACGGCATCTGTTGGCAGTATCTAAACTGCAAATCGAAGAAAAAAGTCCCAAGCTTCTTGAGAATATCCTCAATAGGTTAGAAGAATTACTAAAGGGAGTATTTTATATCAATGAATTATCCCCAAGAACAAAAGATCGATTGGTCGCCTTCGGTGAATTATGTTCTTCCCTAATAATTGCAGAGGCGATGCAAGCCAAAGGGCTCGATTCAAAAAGAAAAAATGCTACCGAATTAATCATAACACAGACTGAAGGAACGCTAAATTCGGTGAATCTAAAAGTATCGAATAACAAAATAGTGTCTTATTTTTCAGACAATAAGGAAAGGATCACAGTTCTTCCTGGTTTTGTATCTGCAGATGAGTTAGGGGAAGTTACAACTTTAGGAAGAGGCGGATCCGATTTCTCAGCTGCACTTATCGCAGCAGCAACAAATGCTTCAGAATTACAAATATGGACCGACGTGAGCGGAATGTACACCGCCAACCCCTCCATAGTGCAACAAGCGCGTCCAATTGAAAACATATCTTATCAAGAAGCTATGGAGTTATCACATTTTGGGGCGAAAGTTCTGTACCCGCCAACGATTGTTCCTGTGATGTTAAAAAACATACCAATTGTTATTAAAAATACTTTTAGGCCCGATGATAGAGGCACTCGAATTGCAAATGGGAATTTAAAGACTAGAAAATCGGTAAAAGGTATAAGTAATATCGGAAACATTGCTTTACTAACGCTTGAAGGAAACGGAATGGTTGGGGTGCCTGGAATTTCAAAACGGTTATTTGAAACCCTTTCACAGCAATTTATAAATATAGTCTTTATAACTCAGGCCTCTAGTGAGCACAGCATTTGTCTTGGCGTTCTTGAAAGTGATGCAAAAATAGCAAGTAAAGCTGTTAATACGGCGTTTGAATATGAAATTCAATTGGGTAAAATAGACCCACTGATAGTTGAGACAGATCTTTCGATAATCGCTCTCGTTGGTGATAACATGAAAAACCATCAGGGAATTAGTGGGAAAATGTTTAGCAAGCTCGGCAAAAACAATATCAATATTAGAGCAATAGCTCAGGGAGCCAGTGAAAAAAACATCTCTGCGGTAATAGATAAGAAGGATGTTAAAAAAGCGCTTAATGTTTTACACGAGCGTTTTTTCGAAGATCAGTTTAAACAAATCAATTTATATATCGCAGGCGTTGGAAATGTTGGTGAAAAACTTTTAAACCAAATAGCTGAGCAAAGTCAATATTTAAAAGAAAAACTTCGTTTAAATGTAAGAGTTCTTGGAATCACAAATTCTAGAACAATGTATTTCGATTCTGAAGGAATTCTACTCGAAAATTGGAAAGAAAAACTTTCGGGAGGTTCAAAAAGTAGTATCCAAGGTTTTCACGATAAAATTCTCGATGATAACAGACGAAATAGCGTGTTTGTGGATGTTACGGCCAACTCTGAAGTCGCAAATAGTTACGCTTCATACTTGAAAAAAAGTATTGCAGTTGTAGCTTGTAATAAAATAGCCTGCTCTTCAGATTATACGAAATATGAAGAGTTAAAAAGCCTATCGACCGAGTATAACGCACCTTTTTTATTCGAAACAAATGTTGGGGCGGGATTACCTATAATTGACACTTTGAGCAATCTAATGGCCTCGGGTGATGAAATTATTAGCATTAAGGCTGTTCTTTCTGGAAGTTTAAATTTTGTTTTTAACAATTATAAAGAAGGGGTTTCTTTTCACGATGTCGTGAAGCAAGCTCAGGCTGAAGGTTATACAGAACCAGATCCAAGAATTGACCTTAGCGGAGTAGACGTAGCTCGAAAGATTTTAATTTTAGCTAGGGAAAGCGGATTAAAGATGGATTTAAATGACGTTACTAACCTACCGTTTCTAACAAATAAAAACCTTGAAAGTAATACAGTTGACCATTTTTACGAAACATTAATAGAAGATGATTCACATTTTCAGCAGTTGCTAGCAACCGCGAATGAAAATGGCAGTCGACTTAAATATGTGGCTCAACTAGAAAATGGTAAATTGAAAGTTGGACTTGAAGAAGTACTTCCATCCCATCCTTTTTATAATTTAGAAGGGAAAGATAATATTGTATTATTCTATACCAACAGATATCCCGAGCAGCCCCTTATCATTAAAGGTGCTGGTGCTGGTGGCGATGTAACTGCTTCTGGATTATTTTCAGATATTATACGAATGAGAACTTATTAAAATGGAATTAAAGTGTTTTAACCTGCATCGATTGCGAACCTAAATTGTGAATTTGATGTTTTAGGGGTATTATTAGAGGGTCTCGGAGATGAAATAACCCTTCGGAAAGTTCCACAAAAAGGTATAAAGATTACCAATAAGGATATGATGCATAACTACGCCTTAATTTATACATTTGTAAGCATAAAAAATGAATTAGAATGAAAAATACGGCACTCACACATATACACGAAAGTTTAGACGCTAAATTGGTCCCTTTTGCGGGGTACAACATGCCAGTGTCATATGAAGGTATTAACCTAGAACACGAAACAGTTCGCAAGGCAGTTGGTGTTTTTGATGTTTCTCATATGGGAGAGTTTCTAATTGAAGGCCCAAATGCATTAGAGCTCATTCAAAAAGTAACTAGTAATGACGCTGCTAAATTGGTAGATGGGCAAGCACAGTATAGTTGTTTCCCTAATGACAAAGGAGGTATTGTGGATGATCTCATTGTTTATCGCATGCATGATGAAAAGTGGTTACTCGTTGTAAATGCATCCAATATAGAAAAAGATTGGGACTGGATTAGCGGTTATAATACAATGGGTGCTAAAATGACGAATCTTTCTGAAGCATATTCATTGCTTGCAATACAGGGCCCTAAGGCTATTGAGGCGATGCAATCGTTGACTTCAGAAGACCTAAATAGTATTGGTTTTTATACCTTTAAAGTGTCAGATTTTGCGGGAATCAAGGATGTTATTATCAGTGCAACCGGCTATACCGGAAGTGGCGGTTTTGAAATTTACTGCAAGAACGGTGACGCAGAACACATTTGGAATAAGGTAATGGAAGCAGGTTCAGGTTTTGGAATAAAACCAATAGGTCTGGCTGCTCGCGACACACTACGACTGGAAATGGGATACTGTCTTTACGGAAACGACATTAATGATACCACCTCGCCTATCGAAGCTGGTTTGGGTTGGATTACGAAATTTACAAAGGACTTTATAAATGCTGAAGGTCTTAAAAAAGAGAAAGAGCAGGGTCCCGAAAATAGGCTCATCGCTTTTGAATTAAATGAGCGCGGGATTCCAAGACAAGGCTATGACATTTTGGATGGTAGTGGTCATAAAATTGGCCTTGTAACAAGCGGAACCATGTCACCATCACTAGGCAAAGGTATTGGAATGGGATATGTGAAGCAGAATTTTAAAACTCCTGGAACTGAATTGCATATTCAAATTCGCAAGAAGGCTGTCCCAGCAACGGTTATCAAACTCCCATTTTACAAAGGTTAAACTTGAATAAAATTCTTATCCTTGGCGCTAGTGGTTTTATTGGTCGCAGTATTTACTTAGAGTTACAGTCATATTTTGATGTATTTGGAACCTACTGCACAAATGACAAAGACTATATAAACAATCAAGTTTACTTTAAATACTGCCTGGAAGAAGGGAAACTAGACACTATTCTTGAGGCAGTCCAACCTGATATAATTATTTCTTCACTTAAAGGAGATTATAAGCTCCAATTCGCAGCACATAGGCAATTATGTGACTATATAAGTGGCCATCGTGGTGCTCGAATTATGTATATATCATCGAAAAAGGTCTTTGATGGAAAGTACACCCTTCCCTCCTATGAGAATGATGAACCTCTGGCAGAAAGCGACTACGGATTGTTTAAGGTTTCTATAGAAAAACTGTTATCCAAATACATCCCTGCCCAAACCATTATTTTACGGTTGCCCATGGTTTTAGGTTTTCATTCTCCACGAATACTCCAGCTTCGGCAGGCTATCAAGTACAAAGCGACTTTCGAAATTTATCCTAACTTAACAATTAGTGCTACTACTGCAGATAAAGTGGCGCAACAAATTCACTATATTATTAGCAAAAAATTAGACGGAATTTTTCACCTTGCTAGCGATGACATGGTTCATCATGATGATTTATTTAGAGATATCACTTCAAAAATTGGAGATAAAAAACCTATCTTTAAAAATGTTTTTAGGAGAAATAAGAATGAATATTTAGCGATTCTTCCGAAGAAAAATAAATTGCCAAAACAGTATCGCATCAGTGTTGCTAAGGTCATCGAGGACAGCACACTAAGCGAAAAAATAACTACATTTAAAAATTAAGAGTATGAAAGCATTCACTGAGTTCGAAGTACAAGCACGAATGTCAACGATAGACGGATGGGAATATAATGAAAATGCAATCCATACTTCTTTGGAGTTCAATGACTTTAAGGATGCCTTTTCAGTGATGACGCGCATCGCCTTTGAAGCTGAAAAACTAAACCACCACCCAGACTGGTCTAATGTTTATAAAACACTGAATATCACATTATCCACACACGATGCAGGTGGGTTAACTCAAAAAGATTTTGAATTGGCCAAGATTATTGATGCTTTGGTAAGTTAAATGTACCTGTGATGCATATTTTTATATTTTTGTTGAATAGATAAAAAATAAGTTACAATGGGAAGAGCTTTCGAATTTAGAAAAGCAAGAAAAATGAAGCGCTGGTCTGCCATGTCTAAGGCGTTTACACGTATTGGAAAAGACATCGTCATGGCGGTTAAAGATGGAGGGCCCGATCCCGACTCTAATTCGCGTCTTCGTGCAGTGATTCAGAATGCAAAGGCAGTAAATATGCCGAAAGACAATGTAGAACGAGCGATTAAAAAGGCAAGCGACAAAAGCCTAGGTGATTATAAAGAAATTATCTTTGAAGGGTATGCGCAGCATGGAATTGCCGTTCTCATTGAGACTGCTACAGATAACAATACACGAACAGTCGCAAATGTGCGTATGTGTTTTAATAAAACTGATGGAAATTTAGGTACTTCAGGATCTGTAGTATTTATGTTTGATCATACGTGTAACTTTAGAGTGGATGGTGAAGGATTGGATTTAGAAGAATTAGAACTCGAATTAATTGACCACGGTATTGAAGAAATATTTGAAGATGAGGACGGTGTTTTAATCTATGCACCCTTTGAGAGTTTTGGAAACATTCAATCCTATTTAGAAAATGCAAATATTGAAATCTTGTCATCTGGATTTGAACGTATTCCTCAGGTTACCAAGAAGCTTTCAGAAGAACAGGCAGCCGATGTTGAAAAACTTTTAGAGCGATTGGAAGAAGATGACGATGTACAAAATGTATATCACACCATGCAGGAATCCTAAAAACCTGAATCACCTTTTTTCTATCTAATACTGGAAATTTTGTTTTGATGAAAAAAGCGTATTCTTTCAAAGAACAGGTTTCGTATGTAAAGGAACTAGGAATTTTTTCCTTCCATCCCTTTAAAAAAATTGCGAAGCTCCAATTCATCCTTTTCAATATCGTCTGTAGGATAAAATTCTTTTCCTATAGAAATGGTTTTTGTGGGATAATCTAGTCCTATTGGTATGATAGGGACTTTTGATCGCTGTGCTATAAAATAGTAACCCGTTTTCCAGGTGTCTACTTTTTTTCTTGTTCCCTCCGGCGCGATAGCGAGTCGAAACTCATCTAAGCCATCATACACTTTTGAAATAGCTTCCACTTTGTTTTGAGCCGTACTTCTTTCCAAAGGCTCTCCCCCCATCCATTTAAAATACCATCCAATTGGCCAAGCAAAAAGCGCCTTTTTTCCAACAAAATTTATTTGAATTTTAAGAATGCGTCTCGTAAATGAACAAATAATAAAATCGTAATTAGTCGTATGAGGGGCGACAATAACTACCGATTTTTTTATGCTTCTGTCAAAATCACCTTCAATCTTCCAACCTAAAATAGTGTGAAAAATATACTTTGTGATAGACATAAATAAAGTTTGGTTAAAAGTTACAATTTTTGGTTAAAGCACTCAGTCTATCTCGGGTCTTTATTCCCCTCTTTTAAGACTTTATTAGCCCGAATTAAGTCT
>TARA_B110000211_G_scaffold142549_1_pt1 | contig 17809 bp, 14 predicted proteins | sample TARA_B110000211 | Tara Oceans TARA_B110000211 (sample SAMEA4397516) | marine metagenome | biome: Polar Biome; feature: [DCM] deep chlorophyll maximum layer (ENVO:01000326); material: water (ENVO:00002006), including particulate matter (ENVO:01000060) such as... | depth 30 m
CAGTTTGGGATGAAGAGCTTTGACAACCAGATTAGTTAGTATTAGTTTCCGGTTGAGTAACTACCGCTATCGGTTTTTTGTTTCTTGTTATTAGAATCTGAGTCAATTTCTTAGACTCAAATTTGCGAAGTACACTCCTTAGATTTCGTTTGAATAGTGAAATCGGGTATGTAGCGTCAAACTTATTGCTATCTTTATTCATTGTGACCAATATTCCCCTTTTATGTAAACGCTTCTACTTAGAAACCTAAGCAAGTCCACTAAACATCGATGACTATAATCTGCTATCTGGGGTAGTTAGGCAACTGCAATCGTAGATCCGCTTTTGGCACATTGGTATCGGACAAATACTCAATTAATGATTTGATTGACCGTCCGCAACTCGTTGAAAGGTCGAAGCGTAGGTGAAGCAGACCCCGCTGAAACTTCGATAATAGAACACTCTATTAGATGGCTAAATTCACTATTCCTCCATAATGGTGGTCATTTTTTTAGATTTTCTATAGATTACTATGCGCCAAACAAAATAAGGTTGGTCAACAGCTAAGTTTTGTGCGCACCGAGGTGCCTAAACCACCTTACAAAAAATTCCAGATGGACAATATTCAAGGAAGATAAATGGAAGAACTTATACTAATTGTAGCAGGTTTTTTTGCCCTAATTTTCATACTAGTAGTTTTAGGCCGGCTGAAACGAAAAGAAAAAATAATTCACAGAAATGACACCTTATCCCCAAATTATGCTGCGAATACAAATGTAGCTTATACAAAATTTGTACAAGAAAATATTAAAGAAAAAGCAATGCCTCCTGAACGACTTAAATTAAAAGGAGTTGCAGAAGCACCTAAAGCTCAAATTTCAGAAGTTAAAAAGCTTACTAAAACAGAAAAGCGAATTCTGAGACGGGCAACAAAAAAGAACAAGCGAAACGCTTATAAAAAAGCAATCCGGGAGAAGTTAGCTCAAGAAAAAGCTGAGCGAGAAAAAACTGAGCGCGGGCGACAGGCACCATCGCGTGACTCCTATCAAAGATATAGTGGATGCGCTGCGTGTGGCGGTATGGGGATCTATTGCCGCTGCACCCGATGAATAAAAAACTATGTTTTTTGTTAAAGACAATAAACAAAGCTGTCTCTTTATTATCCAATGTAAAAAGTGCTATCACAAAGTTAACTATTCGGATGATTTAAGGTGTATGAAGTTTTTACCTGCGCTATCAGAATTCACGTATCGGCATCAAAATAGAACGAAAATACAATGGTGGTTTGGAGGTATTGTCGTGTGACCGGCTGCTTAACAAGGCCACTCTGGTCGATTCAACCGAACGCCTTGTCGCCAATTGGAGTCAATTTTTTCCGTTTTATAGCAAGCTCAATACGCTAATGGTTGAGACGTCAAATGTCCGCTTTGTCTAGAGCCGAACTACGAAAATCTACCAATTGAGGTCGTACGCGGGTCAAAATCACACATTAGAATGCGCTAAAATCAGATCTACTAGTAGCAGTTTCCAGACTCTTTTTTCTTTCAGGCTGAGGAAAGTCTATGGTCACTAGTCAGATATTTATTCAGTGGCGTCATTGAATGCGTCGATAAGCTTACTTTTAATTAAAAAAGTTTGTTCTTCGCAGTTATATTTTTCTTCACAATACGCTAAAAAATCATTCAACTGATTAATTGTAATCACAGGATACTCTTTTTTAATATATTCATGGTTCTGTTTGTAACAATAAGGTCGAGTTAATAACGTAAAAATGGACAAGGTATTGGTAGCCTTATCTAATTTCCATCCCTCAATCCGTACCATATCAACAGGTAAGTTTAGATAATGAAAATCTTCTCGCTCGAAGTCATACTCAAAACCGTCAATCTCCGCTGAAATAATATTATCTAGTTGGTTAGATAAATCCCTCTGTTGAAACTCAGATGTTTCTTGCGCTAGTTTACTAACTAATTCGTAGGCTTTCTCTTTGCCTTTAAAATCTCTATTTAGATGTTCTGTAAACGAGAGTAAAGTTTTATAGCGTCTTAGGACGTTTTTAGTTTCGCTGGAAAGAGCGCCAGAGTTTAGGTCAATGCCTAACTTCTGTAAAACTTGAGAAGCATCTAAATCAGCCCAAACTTGAAAAAGATTGCCATCAGCGAAACTAAGTGACGAACATGAGTATTTTAGACCACTTGTATGTTTAGAAGTCATTTCAAAGTTGTAACCAATTACATCAGTTAACGAAGTTTTTATTTTTTCAAAAGGGCTTTCTGATTCAAGAAAACCAGATTTAGCGGCACCTAAACGTACCGATGCTTGAACCTCATTGTCTGGTATACCACTACTTAGAGCTTTTAAAATGGAGATCTCTAAATGCTTATTTTTATCAATGCAATCATCTTTAAATTTCTTATCGTTCATGCAATTTTGCAATTGGAAAGAGACATTCACAAGATCTTGTTTTAAGTCAGTGCAGGAAAGAAGGCATAGTAGAACTAAAGTAACGAATCCGATTTTGATAAAAATAACTTTCTCCCTAAATAAATAGCCATTTTGTTACTTAGTAAGCGAATAACAAATATTTTGAAAAAACTCCGCTGAAATTAAGTTTTGTGGATTTAAACCTAATTCGATAGCAGGCAATTCGTAGTACCGTGATGAATTTTAATCCACCATCACCATATTTACAGTAATACTTGTTAGCATCTAAGACCGCTCCCCCATTAAGAAATAAAAGAATCGCATAAATTGCTAATAAGAATAATAGAAGTGCAACGACAAAATATTATCTCTTCCATATTAGTTCATAAGCTTACTTGCTATGAGATTTCAATGTCACTGCGTAATGAATATAATTAATACTGCTAATGATACTATAACTTATAGACCAAAATGACTTAGCCAAAATTTATTGAAGTGTTCAGTAATTAAGTACCGCAGCTTAATTTTTCGAGTGGTGCACTTTGGGGTTGAATTCGCGCCCAGTTATATGGACTGATTTAACCTACAAGCGTGTACACTGACAGTATTGGCTTAGCTAACCTTACATCGAGACATACTTACTTTAATTTTCCAAATATTATTCATGCTAGTTTTTGTTTCAATTTTAAACAAAAATGGAAGCAACTATTATAAAGGAAACGGTAAAGCTAATAAGAAACAACTTGGATTCTCGCTTTTTCTTTGTATTTAGATCTTCTCTTACGACTGTTTTAGGTGGGTTAAATAACGCTGACACTAAAGCAAAAAGTATAAAAGTCAAAGAGGTGGCAAGCAACAAAGCTAACTCCAAGGAAATAGGGCTGGTTGATTTATGTACGTCCTGTTGAGTTCTCATTTCTGAAAAATTCGTGGTTTCTTCTGGGACGTAGCCTATTGAAGTCTGGTTATATTTTTTCAGTTCAGCCAAAGAGCTTGTATTGTAGTCGGTTCGACGGCTGTCCCTTACTCTACGGGTTCCTATTTCCCCAGTATGAGGGTTTACGTTTCCGTAAGTTGTCCAATTGTCGTTAACAGTACCGTTTGGATCGCTCCTGTAATGTGGGGGCACATATGTACCATCGCTGCGGTAGTAACCCTTAACTTTAACATCTGCCAAAGCAAGCGGAAATAACGAAATGAAAATTACAATTGCGGTGATGACCTTGCTCATAAAACTGTATCCTTTTGTAGGTAGCATTCCTAAAAATATCTGGTTTTCTCGTCCACCAACAATAAATTAATAGCCATCGCTTGGGTATGGGCGTTACTTGAGTATCGAATATTGCAATAGAACTCTTTGGAGCTGCCTCTTGTAAGCGCAAGCTGTTGTTACTATCGAATCTGAGTAATAAGCGATTATGCGAGTGAAAGTGAGAACTTTATTATGACCAAATTTTACCTTGAGGCTACTAAAATATTGGTCGAATTTCACCCTAAACTCCTTCAAATGACGACTTATGTTCGTAATGAGGTTTAACAGATTCTGTTAATGCGAAATATTAAGGCTTCAATATAGAGAATTGCTTAAAAGTGGGTATAAAAAGTGCGATAGGTTTAAAATGATTGATACGGATCCAATTTCTGCAACGCCACTCATAAAGAAACGCTATCACACTATCGAAGTATCGGCATATCATATAGAGCCGAACTTCCGCAACTTGTCTGAAGCAGTCGCACGATGGTATTCAAGCCAACTACCGCCTTTCGCTCTAAGCAGTTCCTAGCACTCGCTTAGATAACCTTCAAATTGATACTCTGGAGTATCGTCACTCCATGAAATGAAACAGTGATTTTAAAAAGCTCCCCTAGATAGAGTTTGACCGCCTAAGCTTTTATATCCAATTATATGCAACTTTTATAATTATAAGCTTTAAATATAAATCTTATAATTCAGAAGCTTACAGAGTTTTCACCATCCTCGGCCAAGTATTTTGGTATTCCAGGCAACGCGATACAGGCCCGTCGTCGCTTTTGTTCATTTATCGTTGTAATCCTTTACTGACTACTTTTAGCCTTTGCATGCTAATAGCATTTTATCCACTATTCTCTTTTCACTCGATACGAGTTTTAAGCCATGCTTATCCATGACGTACGTGAACTTTGCAATATACTCACATCGGAAAAGATGATTCGGCGGCAGCCATTCATCAGGCCCTTTAGCCCCTTTTTGTCTATTCAAAGAGGCTTTTACTAATAGTAAATTTTCTCTATCGTTAGCAAAGGCTTTTCTTTTTTCTCTAGACCATTTATCGCCGCCGTGGCCGTGTGCAAATTTCAGGGGCACAATATGGTCTAGGTCAAGAGCAATAGAGTCATGGAAAACCTCTCCGGAGTATGGGTCAAACCATTCACCGTCGATTACGTTACAAGACTTCTCCGTTTTGAAAGATACAGCTGCTCTAGACGTAGATATTAATAATTCGTGTCGCGTGTTTTGACAGTCACCATCATCATCTATCCAGTGGGGGCATTCGTCTCTGTTATATAGAGCAACAAAGCTTCGACCTTCTTGAACTGCTTCCTGCTCAGCAGCGTCGTATTGAGTTGTTTTGGACTTAGGTAGTCGCCCACCATCTTCCAAACAGGCCTGAAGTGAATCAAATGCTTTAAAATTTTTCGTTCGTGTGTACGAACTACTTGTATGGTCGTGACATATACCAGATGAGGACAACTTAACATTTGTTTCTAGCTCATTAGCCGTCGGCGTAGTATCCAAGCATGATGTCAGTAACTAAAATTGAAACCGCAAATACTGCTTTGTGGAAATACTTCATAATCTTCCTACATTCGAATTTAATTATCTTCACTCGCCTCAAAGGCTAGCATCTGTATCCTATGCTTCAGCATTCTATACCAAGGGACAGGTTTTTCTGCTCTTTTTTGGCGTTACGATAACGGCACTGAGAGGGAGTCGTTAAATGGTTAGCAAAGAATTTCTGATTATACTAAATAGAATGAATTCACTTTTGCCGGAGAAGGTTTACTGGGCATATGGCGATACCGAAATTATAGAAATATCCACGGACATCGAAGCGTCAATTGAACTTACAAGTGGCGTTCATTTTGATGCTAACGATATAGATATCGAAAACATTAACCTATGTACTGAAAGCTAGTCTATTCGCTTGTTAGAAGATGTTGCAAAAAGCCTTTCATAAAAGCTTGATTACTAGGCGGGGTGCATCAATAACGAACAGTAATAAAACTTTCGTTCGACTCGCGCCGTAAAGTGGTAACTCATCACTGGCAAAATCAATAAATTCAAAATCCAAAAAATAATAATTACTTAAAAGTGTAAACTCAACACTCTTAATTTTTTGATTTTAATATCAAAAATATTTTAAATTCCTTTTTATGTACAACTGAATAAAAAATTGAATATAACTTGAGAAAGAACACTTAATCTTCTCTATTTCTTCCCTAAAGATTCACTTTTATTTTTTTAATTTCACATCTCAAAAAATCTAACCCGTTGAATATTAGCACATAAAATAACCACTACCGTTCAAAACTCACACAGCCAGCTGGTTTGACCAGTATTGAACTATAAGTTGTAATAAACTCTTTTCCAGACCCGATCTGCAAGGATAAGTAGAACTTGCGCTTTTCACGAAGCCAACCTTTAATCATAGACACGGATGAAAAAAGGGCCAAGAAATCGTCGAAAATTTTTGGGTGAAATATGATTGGTAGAAGAAAGCACAGCAAGCACCGTTCAAAACATACTATTAATTTCTTCAGTGAAAAGAATGGTTGCCACATGTGGTGCGAGTCATTTCTAGAGCGCAGGTTCGCCCTGCACTGTGAGTTCGATGAATCAGTTGAGTGTTACAGTACGCAACCCGAACACTTTTCCGTCTTTGGCAAACGCTATACCCCAGATTTTCTGGTTCAATACAAGTCAGGCCTCGCAGAGTACGTCGAGGTCAAAAATTCTTCGTATATGGATGATGACTTTTTCCTAAAGCATAAGAAACGAAAGCTCGTCATATACGAGACGACTCGGCTTGATTTGGTACTCATTAGTGAGGAGGACTTTAATAAGGTTGAGTCTGAGAACTATGAACTACTTAGGCAGTATCGAGATATTGATACCACGGCTTTAATTGACGAAATTAATCGCCTTCCCAAGCGATTGACTTTATCAATGCTTGAAAAAGCAATGGGAAAAATAAGTGGCACTACAAGAGCACATGCCTGGGCGCTTGTGGCTAAGCAGCACTACCATTTTGATGTATCTAAGCCTTTCAGTGCAGACTCAATGTTGATGAGGCCTTAATATGTTGCATCAACCTGTCATCGGTGACATTTATTACGACCAAGAACGTCGGTCGTTTAGCCTGGCTTACTACGATGGCCTGCAAGTATTGCTTACCCCCCGCCCTCACTCACCTGGTGATTTAGGCTTGCACCTCTCCAAAGAAGCTCTGGATGAGCAGGTAGAGAGTGGCGCTTTCACCCCTCAGTATTCTTTGCAGCACGATATTCGCGCACTCTCGCGCTCACAGAAAAAAGAAATAGAGAAAAGACGTCCCTATATTGAAGAGTTGGAAGTGCTTGTAAAACAAGGGGCAGGGCCTACAACGGCTGCGACCCTTAATAGGTTAAAGCAGATTGTCCACGACAAATACCATATTGGCCTCAGTAAGTTTGGGCATTCGACCATCGCCAAATGGTGGAAAGCTTACAAAGAGGCGGATTTTATTTTAGAAAATTCGGTTATCGAGCGAAAAAGCCAACCGAAACGGATAGATGAACCTAGTGAACTCTTTCTCAATACGTTCGCCACTAACCACTGGGTAAAAAGCGGTGTTGAGAATGTTGCCGCAGGCTATCGTTTGTATGAAAAAGCGGTGCGAGAAACGCGCATGCAAAACGAAGCGATAACCTTGCTCAGCCTCTCTACGTTTACGCGTCGAGTCAGCGAATTTAACGAATTTGAAGTTATCTTGAACTCTGGTAACTATAGCGCCATAAAAAAAGCCCTGAGAACGCTATGCAAAAAAATTGTGACGAGGCGTGTACTAGAACGCGTAGAGATGGACAGGGTGTCGCTTAACTTAGCACTGATTGATGAAAATGGTATCCCGAGTGGGAATGTGAGTATGTACATCGCCATTGATTGCTATTCACGCTACCCAGTCAGTGTAACATTTGAGCTGGGGACGAACGAAGACACCGAGGGCACCGTTCGCTCATTCAAACGGATATTTGAAAAAACAAGTAGCGAATTGTCCGCACACGGTGTCCCCGCCAAAATCGTGGTTGATAATGGTTCAGGCTACAAATCAGAAGCCTTAAAACAAATCGCCCAACGGGTCGGGGCTGAACTAATTAAAGCGCCTTCCAATGAACCATGGCGCAAGCCTTTTGTGGAGTCGTTCATCGGTACATTACGAAAGGAGTTTTTTGAAGGCTCGCCTTTTGAAGGGCCTAACGGAGAAGTTATCATTGGTGTCCCTGGTTACAAGGGCAAGCGCACGACCAAGAAAACCAAACCACCTTCCGATGAGACGATAAAAAAAGCGGCTAGATTGGAGGTAAAGGAATTTGGCGATTTACTCCACGACTTCTTAGTAGATTACGTTAATCAACCTCACTCGGGATTGCATGGAAAAACGCCACAGCAAGTGTGGAACGAATCAATAGAGAAGCAACCGCCGATCCCAGTTAATAAAGAACAACTCTTCATTGCCTGTCACTATCTTGAGGCCCAGCCAAAGTTGATGGAGCGCGGAACAGTGCAAGTGAACAAGCAAGTTTTTGCAGACGTGCGTCTCAAGCAATGTTATTTAGACGCAAAAACGCTTAATCCTAACCAAGCTATGTCAGTGATAGTAAAATATGATCCTGATGATGCACGTTGGGTTACAGTTATCGCTAGATTCGGCGGTTCGGACACACCCCAAACCATCCAAAAAGTGGAAAATCGAGCGTTATCAGAAGATGAACTTGCAGTCCCTATTTCATTTGATGAACTTAATGCAGTAACAGACGGGCTACCGAGGCGACGAGACATCGCAACCCGAAAAATTAAGCGTTTAGTTAACCAGAAATCGAGACGCCAAAGAAGCGGGATGGAAGTCGAGTCCGCCAAGAATTATGCGTCAAAGGGGTTATCGGTTACGGATAGGATTAGCGAGAGTAATAAGAGGTATGCGCATAGACCCCTTAAACAAAACCGGCCCCCCATTAAACAGGAAGCAATTAAAGAGAGTACCGAAACGTCTCGCCGTGTCAATACGGATTTACGGGCTGAGCAACAAACTATGCAGTGGGATGAGTAAGATGTTCGACCATCCATCACTTAATCGGTGTGCTGCGCTTCTTGAGCGCGTTCATCACAAGCGCTTTGATGCAAATTACTCTCTGCTCATAACGGGATTGAGCGGCACAGGAAAGTCTTATTTCGCCAGCTCGTATCTGAGTCATTACCCATCGATTAACACTCCACAATTAACAATACGTCCTGTCGTGTATGTTAAGTTAACAGAGACGCGAACGGCGGTAGATTTGCTCCTACAAATTGTGAAGGCATTTACGAATGTTGTGGGAAATAACGTCAATAAAGCACATATCGTTCAAGACAGGCTTTCAGTCTTATTACGGGAGCACAAAGTAGAGCTCATCATCATAGATGAAGTGCAAGAGTGCCTAACTGATATTGATGGCATCACCAGTCAGCGCATGGCGAAGCAAATTGCCGCCCTTCTCGATAACAATCCGGATATATCCCTGCTGATGTTGGGCACGCCTGTCGCAGGGAGGCTACTGAGACTCAGGTATGGAAAGTCAACGGAAAGACTCAAGGGTGAAGAGCAACTGTCTAGACGCTTTATGGCAGAACAAAAGCTCAGCATTATTCCCTCTAGATGCCAATGCTGGTTAGCGTGCTGCAACTACTTTTCTGAAAAGTATAAATTTTCCTCGTTCAGCCTAGAAGATAAGCAATTGTTGAATAGGCTACATATAGCAACGGACGGAAGAATCGGACTACTAAATAAATTGTTTTCCGTCGCTCAAATAATCGAACAGCCCTATTTTCATAAAAAGCTCGAAGAGGCCTATTTGGCTAGCATCAACTCATCAGCCTTCAATCCTTTTAATACCGATATGCTCAGCGATGATGACGTCATAGCGTTACTCGATTCCAGAGAGTTCCAATAGTGCTGTCTGTTCTGCCATCACAAATAGTTGATGAGAGCTTCATCAGCCTCATACTTCGAATAACCGCTCGCAATGGGTTTACCAGCCCTTATGATTGGATGGATGCAAAGAGTTTTGATGCGGTAACAAAAGGGAAGTTGAGCAATAAGCAGCATAACTGCTTAAGTGAGCTTATTCCGCTACCTGAGCCTAACCTCAATATTAAACCTAACGCAAAGCACTCGGCTCTCTTTACCTGTACCGATACTGAATCACCCAGAGTGTGCCCTCAATGTATTAATGATACAGGCTACTTGAAGAAAGCGTGGCGCTCTATAGGATATCTTTATTGCGATAGGCACCAACTCACGTTGATTGACGTGTGCCATCACTGTGGTGAAAAGTTGCAGTGGTCTGTCGCACTGTTGAGTAATACATGTACAAATGAGTATTGCGCTAAGCAGTTAACCAGCACGCCTATTAATGCAGAGATAGCAGAGCTATTCATCGATGAAATATGCGACTGTTTACTTGCATATTTATTTTTAACTAACCCTTTTTTAACTTACCTACCGCATCAATCATATCCCCAATTTACGAACCTACCCGTCACGCTAATAAGTGGCTGGGAATTGCTTACCGATAAACTTAAGTTTCAAAATTTTGTCGAGCAATTGAAGGGGACTACAAGCCCTTTTGCTACCTTACCGATAAAGTATCAGCTCTTCCCGTTACGTCTTTTGACTCGACATTTAAAGGCTAGTTGGCCTGTAGAGCAGTGGGTGGATGGGGCAACAGAGCGTGTACACTGTCATACGACGCCTCATAGCAACATTGATGAGTTCATCGTTACGGTTGAAGATGCGGTGAAATTGTTGTCTATACCGCGAACACTTCTAGCAAACACAATTCCCCAACTGTCAGAGAAAAAAGCAATTCCCTCGACGTTAAGGGTCAATATTGCTCACCTTACTAGCGGAAAAAAGTAAATTTAAGCTTAAGCCACTTCTTTTCTCTAATAATATGCCATTATAAATTTGCAGTAACCTTTTACCAGGTTCGCTTCGCTTGCATGGAAAAAGGCTCAAAAATGCATACAAACATGCAATATTGAGACAAAAAAGAGGGGGGCTAACTGAGTGCGTGTAACGGCGTTTATGTTAAATGCTTTTCTTCTTCAATTCCCAACAACACTAACTCCGCTAATTACCTAAAATAGGTGATAGGTTCCATTTTCGAACTTACCACGTTGTTTAATCCGCTTCTCCGTTACCACTCATTAATCATAAAAAACGTGCACCAAAACGATAAGTCGATATTTCGCTCTCCTGTACAAAGCGCACCATATTTTTAATGAAACAGTAATATAAAGCACTTTTTGTACATTTCTATTGTTTTCGTTGAATTATTATTCAAGAATAGGTGGTCATTTATTAAACAACCTTTTATGAAAATAGTAATAATAAAAAAGGGCTTATTCACTAGATGAACATATCACTTCACTATTTTTACCGCTTTCTCACAACAATAAAAAGAAGGATAAGCAATGTTAAAAATTGCAAAAAAATATAAAGCTGGCGTGGCATTATTTATGCTGATTTCGGTTAATTCCGCAAGTGCAGCCATACCAAGTGGGTACTACGACTCAGTAGATACCTCTAATGCTGATACACTACGAGATTCGCTACATGCCATTATAGATGACCATCAGAGATTTCCTTACACTTCATCTGCAACGGATACCTGGGACATACTGGAGGAGGCAGACGAAGATCCAGACAATTCAAGTAACATAATTGATATCTATAAAAACGAAAGTTATAGCAAAGAAGGGGGCGGTAACAGCAATTACAACCGTGAGCACACCTGGCCTAAGTCATACGGCTTTCCAGATGATGGCTCAAGTAACTACCCTTACACAGATGCCCATCACCTATTTTTAGCAAATAGTGGTTACAATTCAAGTCGTAGTAATAAGCCTTATGCCGACTGTGATTCTAGTTGCTCTGAAAAAGTAACCACATCTGCCAATGGCAGAGGTGGTAATAATACAGAATCGAATTGGACCACTGGGTCAGGTGCCACAGGTAGCTGGCAGACATGGAGTGAAAGAAAAGGCGACACTGCTAGGGCGTTAATGTATTTAGCAGTGCGCTACGAAGGAGGGACGCATGGTGACACGGGGGCTTCCGAACCAGACTTGATTTTAACCGATGACCGAGGGTTGATCGCTAACTCAAACACGGGAGACAACTTAACCGTTGCCTACATGGGACTCAAATCGACGTTGCTGCAATGGCATGAAGATGACCCAGTCGATGATTTCGAGCGTCGTCACAACGAAGCTGTTTATGAAAACCAAGGAAATCGAAACCCATTTGTTGATTACCCTGAATATGTTACCTGCGTGTTTGAAAGTAATTGCTCCGGTTCATCTGGCAGTAGTTCAGGCTCAACCGATGTATGGATTAACGAAATACACTACGACAACTCAGGCTCAGACCAAAATGAATTAGTTGAAATCGCTGGTACTTCAGGAACAAATTTATCAGGTTGGAGCATAGTGGCGTACAATGGTAACGGTGGCAGTGCTTACAAAACCACTTCCTTAACCGGCACCATTAGCAATCAAGATAGCGGTTTTGGTACAGTCGCATTTTATATCAGCGGTTTACAAAATGGCGCATCAGATGGTTTGGCGTTAATTGATGACACAGGCAGCGTAATCCAATTCTTAAGCTATGAAGGCACGCTAACCGCCACTAGTGGCGCGGCGAATGGTCTTACATCAACGGATATTGGTGTATCAGAAACCGGCTCTACTAGTGTAGGCTACTCACTCCAATTATCTGGTTCAGGACAAAGTTATGATGACTTTAGCTGGCAATCTCCAGCAATCAGTACCGCCGACTCTGTCAATAATAATCAGTCTTTCTAAAACCCTTTAAGGCTTTTCTGTAACTCTAATGTTGGTGTTAGCTACCGAAAACTTGGTAGCCAACTTAGTTTTACTTTTAAGCTCTTTATCAACCACTATCAATAACTCCATTATGCGTGCGGTATTTTTACCTAAATCACTCTGGCTCAAGCAAATTTTGCTACGTGCATCTAACAAAGTTAGATTTATCATCAAAGTATATAAGCGCAGGCCTTTTAAAGGCATGTCTTACGCTCAATACTGACCGATGCATCTATGCAAACAGTGGACATCGAGGTTGAATTTTTTCAACGTTCACTTTGTATGCTAAGTTCCCCCTCGCTCCCAATTGAGTTGACGGGCTGCAAGCGGTCGCTTGGCGAAGCAGCGATAGAATTCCGCTTAAGACAAAGAGCAGACATTCAACGCCCCACTCACCGGAATTTTGGGAGCGGAGCAAGCAAAATTTCCGAGTGCAGTGGATTGTTAGCTCTGCTGCCATTCCTTAACAACTTCATTCCAATCAGCATTTCGTTTAACTGCGTTCCCACCTTTATCTTTTCTTGACCACACGTCCCAGAAATCAGGGTCGTCTGAATGTGGCTGTTGCTCTTTTGTTAGGTTCTTCATTTTAACTAAAACAGGAAGCTCTGATGCCCACCCCATAAGTATTGCATGTTGAGATGGTAAAGACGGCAGCTCACGTAGCAGTCCACGCAAATTATCTGGCACCATTTTGTGCACTTGCTCTTGGTCTCTATCGTTACTAATCCGATGCAGAAGAAAAGTATTGCATTGAGATAAAACCGTAGGTGATAACTCAGAGGGCCGTTGTGACGAAATCACCATTCCAAGGCCAAATTTTCTTCCCTCACGAGCTATTTTCTCAAACACTTGGCAACACATAGCTGCAACATCCTGATTTTCAGAGTCATCACGATAGCGCTTAATAAATGTATGCGCTTCTTCAGCCACAAGTACAGTTGGCAAGGATTTGTTATATAGTCGCCTATATCGTTGTAATGATTCAAAGATAATCCTCGAAATTACAGCTGTCAAAAGGTGGGTTATTTCATTTGGTACTAAAGACAGATCAATAATTGAGACGCAGCTTTCATCCTCCCCATCCTTACCTATATAATTTTCTAACCACTCAGCTAAATCTACCCTTTGCTCTGCATCATTAGTGATAGGCTTCATTCTTGTATCAGAGAGCATGGTGCGTATTCGTGCTACCAAATATTCAACATATTGCTCACTACCATTTTCTTGAGCTAATGCTTCTAAATACGAAACTAAATTACCACCATCAAAAGGGACTGGAATATCCTCGCTTTTAGGGAAAAGCTCATCTTCATTGCCACCGAAACTGTGAAATGATAACAGTATCCCATTAATTAGATTATCAACCGCACTAACTTGTGCATTGTAATCAGGATATCTTCCGCTTCTTTGAGCACAAAAATCTTGAATGTCAACAATTAATTTATCCAAAGGCAGATGTGAGGAAGTTAATTTCGACTGGTATTCTTCGAGACTTTGCCGCCAAGCGTCTATTTTAGCCAAAAGGTTTTTGGCACCTGGAAAATCATTAAGTGATGCAGAACCTTTTGACTTATCCGCTCTTAAAGAGACAAGTATTGTTCCAAGGTACTTTTTAACCTCTAAATCCAAATTCGTATGTAATTCAAATTCTTCATTTCTCATGGCCCTCAATGAACGCTTTAGTAATGGTAACTGTGCCTTCGGGCTTGCTCGTGTAAAGGATGCCCATTCAGAACTGTTCCAGAACCAAGAAGGTACTTGTAGTTGGTTTTCATCTTGCCCAGCTTCAACTTTAAATACTCTGCCTTTAAATTTTGTATCCGGGCCTAAAGCTCGGGTATATTCACCATTTGGATCAAGTACAATAAACCGAGCATTTGGTTTCGATTCTGATTCCAATGCGGCTTCTAACGACCATTGAATAAGACCGGCAACTGAACAAGACTTTCCACTACCAGTATTTCCCAGTACAGCAATATGGCGGCCAAATAGGCGGTCAGGATCGACTGCAACGTTAGCGTTATTCGCAAGTGGACTTTGTCCGATAACAACTCTACGATTATTGCCAGATTCAATAATAGATCTAAGCTGTAAATCTGTTGGTAGTAAGATAGCAGAACCAATTGATGGAAATGATTCTGAACCTCTCTGAAACTTGAAAGTATCAATGCCTTGCTTTGAAATTCGTTTTAAAGTTCCTACAGGATTTAGACTGACTTTTTTTTGTGGGAAAGGTAGGTTCACTAAACCAAAATCTTGAATATCCCTTTGTTTAGGATAAGGCGAGCGTTCAACGGCTAGCCACTCAATTTGTCCAACCAAATAACCATTATCACAAGATACTAAAACATAACTATTAACTCTTGGGAAGTTTCTCGGTGTTCCAGCATTTAGGGCAACAGAATCTGGTGAATCAATATCAAGGACAGCTCTGATTTCATTTGGTGATACGAAATCTACAGTGCCAACTCTTAATTGTTCTCCTTGCTCAATTGGTAGGGAGCTCATTCTTCACCACCAATTTTGTTTTGAATTGCAGCTGGATATAAGCCTCTTGATTTCAAAAGTTCGGCCATTCTAATCGAGGTGCGATCGATTGCGGCTTTAGGCAGGTAGTAATCAACTAACGTTTTTAAGTCTCCAAGATGACTGCCTAGCAATAAAGATATTTGAGCCTGATGCCCGCTATTCTTTATAAAGCTCATTATTCTTTTGAGTGGATCGCCATAGGCAATAATCACAATATGCGTTGAGGGTATTGTTAGCATATCGGTTAGAACTCGATTTATATGTTCGTCACCAAAGCTATAGCCATAGGTGACAAGGGTACTATTTGGGCGGCATGTTGCTGATGCTAAATCTCTAAACAGTTCTACATAGGGGTATTCTGACGTTTCACGATCTTTAACAGAATTGGGATAAATCATCAATTGTTGGTAGTTAGCAGTACCAGAACCTTCGACTTGTAAAAATGGCTCGACAGAAGCCGCTCCAAAAGGCAGTCCAAAACGCCTTATAGCCCCTTCGTTTTCATACCAGTCTAATGAACCGTGAAGTTTAGTAAAACGAGCTACACCTTCTAAATATCTTGGCTCGCCACGTATACCAGGTGGATTGTAATGATAATCAACCTCTAGACGAGATGATCTGAAAATTGGAGCAATACTACCGACAAATCGATCGACTAATCTAAGACCGGCTATTTCGGCCCCCGTTTCTAAAATTCGATCATAGTTTGTAGTAAATATATGTAACCTATCACGTGTCGCAGTCCGACTTGAAAAGCTCATTAAAAAATTGACTAAATAGTTAAATGTCTCCGTTTTTAACTTCGGTTCAGCATCGCGGATTGCTTTTTCACCATTACTAACCGATTGAGCAAACAACTGTAAACATCGTGAGAGTTCTTCTCTTAGCTGCTCCAACTCAGTCGGAAAATATCTATAAGGTGGGCTTGGTGGTGGCGGTGGAGCTATAGGGGCTGGATTTAACGCGACCAGTATCTCTAAGCCCTTAATTAATTCATTAATTGAACGAATTTGATCTTCAATATTTCCCTTATCCCTGCCAGCAGCTTTAGCTGTTTTTTCTACATAAGCATCTAGTTCTGACTTACAAACTTTTAAATCTTCTATCCATCCCATACCTTGTGGATTTTGACCTGTTGCAGACTGCTGAACCGCAGTGCTAAGGCCTGCACCAATAAGTAAATTAAGGTGTTCAGATTGAAAAAGTGCAGTTAACCAGGGTTCGATTCTTGAGCGTAAAGAGTCTGGAGTAATCTCATCCTCAGCTTTTGCCCAAGTGCAGCCCCCTATAACTTTAAAAGAACCATTGTCACCGTAAGGAGCTAACTCTATTGGCGATTGGTCATCGCCTAACTTTAAGTATTGAGACAATATATACATCCTTGTTTATTGATGACACCTGAATAGGAGCTAACAATTTAATATAGCGCGATTTGCGTGTTTTTCTACCAACGCACCGCTCATTTTTATACGTTCACTATTAGTACCAAACTAGCCATCACATTTCTACTTAAAGGGAAAGCTGGCGCTCTGGATAAAATGCTAAAAAGAAAAAACGAGCGATTGGGTCGTTCTCCTGAATATGGAAGCGACGCAGTTTATTTAGATAAATATTAGCTTCGCCTACTAATACGCTCATGTCGCCGCTCTTTGGTTATGACTCTATAAAAATGCAATGAGTCAACGACCGGTTTACGTACATAGACGCCCAATACTAGCACTGACAAACATCAATAGGTCATAAGCGGACTAATATAGAGGCCAGTTTTCCAAGTGCAACACTAAGGTCATTACTGTCTGTTTAAGTGGAGATTTTTTTAGTTATCTCCAATTCACCGCAAGCTATCATTTTAAATTTATTGAACCATGTTGGAACCAGCTTGGAGTTGAAGTCTTATCATCAATAAAATACTTTACTATGGTGAAAGCCTGTTTATATGGTGGCTCAGTTTTCATCAGAGCAGTCCAAATTGTTTTTGCATCAGGACCACTATCTTTCCTGTCATCCGATTTCATATGTATCAATCTATCTCTGATATTTTTTAGATCTTTAAATCCCTGCCAAGACTGATCCCTTCCTTTAGGAGTTCCTACTTTTAAAATAGCGGGAATTATTTTATCTAGTTTTTCATCAATCGAGACCCATCGTTCAATCTCTTCTTTTGTATAGATTTCTGTAGCTTTCTTACCTTTCTTTTCATACTTGTAATCGGACGGAATTATCTCATTAACAAAGGCTTCAAGCGCAGTAAAAGCGAAGACAATAGATTGCATTATTAACTCAAGATAATCGATTGCATCCCTATCGCACCGAAAGGAAACTTGATTTTTGATTGATTTGTCTAAACCGGACGTTTTTCTTAACTCCCTTGCTGCGAGCCATGTTTTTTTTGAAATGTTTAGACAGCTCGCGGTTGCATTCGGAATTGGTAATGTTACGTGCTTTTTCTTTGTTAATTCTATAATTGAAACTACAGTGATTTTGGAACCTTTTTTATGCGTTTCTCCTGTCCAAGGAGATTTCCAGTCTTTACTTAAACTCCCTTGAGTTTGCAATCTCCAGTCCGTTCCATTTTCCATCATAAATACATCCATCCATCCAGTAACGTAGGGTTAAACATTGGTAAATAAACGATAACAAATACAGATTATTTTGTCCGCTAAACGTACAGGCCGTGTGAAAACTCATATTTATGATTGCTGCTTCAA
>TARA_B110000211_G_scaffold54523_1_pt1 | contig 17765 bp, 12 predicted proteins | sample TARA_B110000211 | Tara Oceans TARA_B110000211 (sample SAMEA4397516) | marine metagenome | biome: Polar Biome; feature: [DCM] deep chlorophyll maximum layer (ENVO:01000326); material: water (ENVO:00002006), including particulate matter (ENVO:01000060) such as... | depth 30 m
ACCAGAGTCTGGTCGTTATCATCTTTATGTTGCTTATGCCTGTCCATGGGCTCATCGTGCGTTAATTTTAAGGCAACTGAAAGGGCTTACTGAACACATTGATGTTTCTGTGGTGAACCCCGATATGCTTGGGGATGGTTGGAGTTTTTCTGACTACCCAGGAAGTACCGGCGATAAGCTATATCACTATGATTATCTGCATCAGCTATACACCAAAGCAAAACATGATGTTACCACGCGGGTAACGGTCCCGGTGCTGTGGGATAAACAAACCCAGTCTATAGTGAATAATGAATCTGCAGATATCATTCGCATTTTCAACAGTGACTTCAATGCGCTTACAGGTGGCAGCCAAGACTTTTACCCCGCGCCATTACGAGAAGAAATAGACAATATTAATAATACGGTTTATCACGCGATTAATAACGGCGTGTATAAGGCTGGCTTTGCTACCACGCAAAGTGCTTATGAAGAGGCGGTTGAGGTCTTGTTTGAAGCATTGGATGCGCTAGAAACAAGGTTGTCGACACAACGTTATTTAGTGGGCAATCAAATTACCGAAGCGGATTGGCGCTTGTTCACCACCTTGATTCGCTTTGATGCGGTGTACCATGGTCACTTCAAGTGCAATATTCGCCAAATTGCAGACTACCCAAACTTGTACGGGTACATGAAAGAGTTATATCAATATCCAGGTGTGGCAAGCACAGTAAATTTTGACCATATCAAACGTCACTATTATTACAGCCACACCATGATAAACCCTACCCAAGTTATTCCCGTTGGCCCAAAACAAGATTTAATGACTCCCCACAACAGAGAAAAAATAAATTAAGTTTAATTACTTAGTAATTTGAAAAGCGCATTGCGCGAAGGTGAGGGGTTTTATACCATCTACTTTACAATCATTGCGTCACTTTTGTTGTAACACATTTTCTTGTCACACAAGTGACCAATAATAGCTTTAACAGGGAACAGAGACTCTAATACATGACTAAACCAATTACATGCTTTAAAGCATATGACATACGCGGTGAGCTTAATAGCCAACTTGATGAAGCAACGGCTTATCGCATTGGTTACGCCTTTGCTGAAGAGTTGAAAGCGAAAACAGTAGTGGTGGGCAGCGATGTTCGTTTAACCTCTACCCCCTTAAAACTTGCCTTGAGCGCAGGACTAATTGATGCTGGCGCGAACGTTACCGATATTGGTATGGCAGGCACCGAAGAGATATATTTCGCGACTAAACACTTAGGTGTTGATGGCGGAATAGAAGTAACTGCTAGTCATAACCCCATTAACTACAATGGCATGAAGTTGGTAAAAGCTGATTCAGTGCCCATTAGTGGCGATACTGGCTTAAATGCCATCAAAGAGCGCGCTGAGCAGTTGAGCGATGAAGCGGTATCACAGCGCCTTGCCTATTACACGCAAGGTGAGGCCATTGACGCTGACGCCTTTTACAACGGTCATGCACACATCAAGGTTTCACATTTAACTGATACAGGCAGCTATGTAGAAGATAGCTGTATGTCAGCCTATGTAGACCACATGTTGTCTTATGTGAATCTTGATTCGTTCACACCACTTAAAATAGTGGTTAATGCAGGCAACGGTGCTGCAGGTCCAGCGCTTGATGCTATTGAAGCTGAGTTAGCGAGCAGACAAGTTCCAATTAGCTTTATTAAGGTGCATCACGAAGCAGATGGCACCTTCCCTCATGGTATTCCAAATCCGCTATTACCTGAAAACAGAGCAGATACTGCCGATGCTGTTATTAAACATAACGCGGACTTTGGTGTGGCGTGGGATGGCGACTTCGATCGTTGCTTCTTGTTCGATGCTAGCGGCAACTTCATTGAAGGTTATTACATTGTTGGTTTGCTTGCAGCAGCGTTCATTGAGAAAAACCAAGACAGTAAAATTATTTATGACCCACGGGTATTTTGGAATACCGAAGACATTGTGGCGAATGCTGGCGGTACACCTATTAAATCGAAAACAGGTCATGCGTTTATTAAAGAGCGTATGCGCAAGGAAGACGCGGTGTATGGCGGTGAGATGAGTGCGCACCATTATTTTAGAGATTTCGCTTACTGCGATTCAGGTATGATCCCTTGGTTGCTAATTGCCGAACTTGTGTGTGTTAAAAAGCAATCGTTGGCGAGCATGGTTAAAGCGCGCATTGAAGCATTTCCATCATCGGGTGAGATCAACAGCAAGCTTAAAGATGCAGATGCTGCACTTGAGCGTGCAACATCTAAATATAAGCCACTTGCAACGTCGATCGATACTACCGACGGCCTAGGATTGGAATTCGACACATGGCGTTTTAATTTGCGTAAATCGAACACCGAACCGGTTATTCGCTTAAACGTAGAAAGTCGAGGCGATATAGCCTTGATGGAAGAAAAAACGGCTGAGTTGCTTTCGGTTATACGTGACGAGTAACATCCCGCGTTTTTACTTTTTTTACGGCTGACTTGTTAAATAAAATGAACAAGGATTAGTTTAAAAGAAAAGCGTAACGCATAAACCGGAGTGTATCGTCGGTGTACTAAAAAAGCGCAGTCATGATAATTATATGACTGCGCTTTTTTGTGTCTTGCTGGCACGTGCCGTTTCAACAATTAGCAAACACTTGTAGCATCAGCCAATTTTGATAACGTAATGATGTTTCCTGACTACATGCGCGCTATGTACTATGAAAATTAGGTAATGAGATAAATCATCCAAGCATGGCTAATTACCACGACCGAGGTAAGTGCTATACGTAAACTGATATAACTTACAATTTGGCCTTTTGGTAGGCTAAGCGTGAATTTGTCATACACTAAGATGGCAACGTAACTAAGCGAAAGCACCCCTAACGTTTTCGGGTCGTGGCTAAATACCAAACAAAGCCAACCGACAATGCTGGGTAACATGGCGATATACATTTGTTTACCATAACGCGCATTACTGATTGAGTCCCACCAATGAATGCCACCAAAAAAAGACAATAAAACCGCTGAGTACTGCATAAAGTAAACAGCGCTTTGGGTTAGTGATAAAAGATTAAAAGAATAAGCTATTGGCATAGCCAAAAAAGGGATGAGCCCAGCAACGCCAAGCAACACAACAGAGTAGGGCATATAACATAATCCTTCTGCGGTTATTCTAATAAACTGTTGTACGAAAGTTTATTAAAAAAGAGCCAAAAAAATAGCGCCAGAAGGCGCTATTTTATGAACAAATAATTATCTGTTCACGCTTATTTTAATGGCGTGTACTTTCGCTGGTTGTGACCAGTGTAAAGCTGACGAGGACGACCAATTTTTTGTTTTGGATCGCTCATCATTTCATGCCAGTGTGAAATCCAACCCACTGTACGAGACAATGCGAAGATACACGTAAACATATTGGTTGGAATACCAATAGCTTTAAGTACGATACCTGAGTAGAAATCTACGTTAGGGAACAATTTCTTCTCTGCGAAGTACGGGTCGCTTAATGCAATTTTTTCAAGTTCCATTGCTACTTCAAGTAGTGGATCTTTAACATTAAGTTCACTAAGTACTTCGTGACAGCTTTCGCGCATTACTGTTGCACGTGGGTCGTGATTTTTATATACACGGTGACCAAAGCCCATAAGACGGAACGGGTCAGCCTTATCTTTAGCGCGTGCAATAAACTCAGGAATGCGGTCAACCGTACCAATTTCCTCAAGCATATTCAGACATGCTTCGTTCGCACCACCGTGGGCAGGGCCCCAAAGTGAAGCAACACCAGCGGCAATACATGCGTAAGGGTTAGCACCAGATGAACCAGCTAGTCGAACAGTAGATGTAGATGCGTTTTGCTCGTGGTCAGCATGAAGCGTAAAGATACGATCCATTGCACGTTCAACCGCAGGGCTAATCTCAAATTCTTCAGCAGGAACTGAGAACATCATGTTCAGGAAGTTAGCTGCATAGCTCAAATCGTTACGTGGATAAACGAATGGTTGACCAATGTTGTACTTGTAACACATGGCTACCAAAGTAGGCATTTTCGCAATTAAGCGATGTGCACTACGTTTACGCTCTTCATCGTTAGAAACGTCTAAGTCGCTGTGATAGAAAGATGACATACCACCAACCGTACCGCATAACATTGCCATAGGGTGGGCATCGTTGCGGAAGCCATGGAAGAACATGTTAATTTGCTCATGTACCATGGTGTGGCGTGTAATCGTTGATTTGAATTCTTCATATTCTTCTTTAGACGGTGCATCACCGTGTAGAAGCATATGACAAACTTCAAGGTAGTCTGCATCGCGCGCTAATTCTTCAATCGGGAAACCACGGTGTAGTAATACACCAGCAGCACCGTCAATGTAAGTAATAGCTGACTCGCAAGATCCTGTCGCCATAAAACCAGGGTCGTAGGTGAAGTAACCGTGTTGACCAAGGGTACGAACGTCGATTACGTCTTGTCCTTCGGTGCCAGACAAGATAGGAAGCTCGATTTCCTTACCGCCGGCTTTAAGAATGGCTTTCTGATCTGCCATAAAATGCTCTCCTCAGAATGGTTCTGTTTGCAGCGAAAACGGGCGAAAATGCTCGTTTCGTTGGGGAAAAGTGGCGTATTTGTACTTTATTATGTACCAATAAGTCAATTTAATTGCATTTATGCACAATAAATATTCCGAATTACTGAGATTTATAATGCTCAGCCGGAATCTCTATCGTTAACATTTTGGTAATCGCACTAAACCCGTTTCAGGGTAATTATCAATGTCTTTTGGCAAAAGGTAAACCACCGTTTACCAAATTTATTAACACCTTAGCTGAAAAAATAACCTTTTGTCGATTGAGAATTACCCGTTTTCATTAAAAGACCTTAATTTTGCTAGTGAAAATAGTGTTATTCTAGTTTAGTGCTGATACACTTTACAGCCTTGTTTATTAAGCGTTCCATGCTTGTTGTTAGTATTTGTGGCTACTTTTCTTTGTGTTTATCAGGAAGATTTGTCAAAAAAGACTAAAGTCTTACTACAGCACAAAAAATTGTAATTATATACTGTGCTGGATATACTCAGCAGTGCATTAAAACAGAATAATTATTCTGTTAATTGCATTAAAGAATAATTCACAAATTGTTAACAACTCATTGGATGAGGTAATTAACAGGTAATAAACGAATTAACTCACACAGGACATAATAACGGTGAGTAATTCATTATCCCTACGGATTAAACAGGCATACATTGTGAAAAAGCAAAGACCAGTAAATTTAGAACTCAATACTATTAAATTTCCGCCTGCCGCTATTTCGTCAATTCTCCACCGTGTTACCGGTGTCGCAATGTTCTTCGCATTACTCTTTGTTATTTGGGCATGGGCAGTATCTGTTTCCTCGCCTGAAGGGTTTGCGAACGTACAAGCGATGATGGACGGTATCATTGGAAAAGTGATCGCAATAGGCACTTTATCAGCGCTGACTTACCACATTTTAGGCGGCCTAAGACATGTAGTTATGGATTTAGGTCACTGGGAAGAGTTGGAGTCAGGAAACCTCAGCGCCAAAATAGCTATCGCTCTTTGGATTGTGCTGACAGTAGTATTGGGAGTAGCACTATGCTAGGCAACCAAGCAAGCTTAAAGCGTAATGGTATTCAAGATTACGTGTCACTACGTACTACCGCTGCAATTATTTTTGCTTATACGGTATTCATGGCGTGGTTTTTTATATCCACTGATAATATTACTTTCATTGAGTGGCGCGGATTATTTTCTGGGCTAGCGATGAAGGTGTTCACATTGGCAGCACTTATCGCCATCATGATCCACGTTCGTATTGGCCTTTGGCAAGTACTTACCGATTATGTGAAGGCGTCTGGTTTGCGTGCAATCATTCAGTATGTTCTAAACATCATTGCTTTTGGTTACGTCGCTGTTGGTCTGTTTGTATTGTGGGGAGTGTAAGATGAGTTTACCCGTTCACGAGTTTGACGCAGTAGTTATTGGCGCTGGCGGCGCTGGTATGCGTGCAGCATTGCAGATTTCAGAATCTGGCAAATCATGTGCACTACTGTCTAAAGTATTTCCTACCCGTTCACATACGGTATCAGCGCAAGGTGGTATTACTGTTGCGCTAGGTAATTCCCATGAAGATAACTGGGAATGGCACATGTACGACACTGTAAAAGGGTCGGACTACATTGGTGACCAAGACGCTATTGAATATATGTGTAAAACCGGCCCAGAAGCCATCATTGAGATGGAGAACATGGGTTTACCTTTCTCACGTTTTGAGAATGGTAAGGTTTACCAACGTCCTTTCGGTGGTCAATCAAGAAATTTTGGTGGCGAGCAAGCAGCTCGTACCGCAGCGGCTGCTGACCGTACCGGTCACGCCTTGCTGCATTTGCTTTATCAGCAAAACGTAAAAAATAAAACAAAGGTCTTTTCTGAGTGGTACGCACTCGACCTAGTTAAAAACCAAGACGGTGACGTTGTTGGTTGTACTGCTATCGATATCGAGACTGGCGAAGTGGTTTACTTCAAGTCTAAAGCAGTCGTATTAGCAACGGGTGGAGCAGGGCGTATCTTCGCTTCTACTACCAATGCACACATTAATACCGGTGACGGTGTTGGTATGGCAATCCGTGCTGGCGTTGCATTACAAGATATGGAAATGTGGCAGTTCCACCCTACGGGTATCGCCGGTGCTGGTACGCTAGTAACGGAAGGTTGTCGTGGTGAAGGTGGTTACCTACTTAATAAAGACGGTGAACGCTTCATGGAACGTTATGCGCCTAACGCGAAAGACCTTGCTGGTCGTGACGTTGTAGCACGTTCAATGATGACTGAAATTCGCGAAGGTCGTGGATTTGATGGCCCTTGGGGACCTCACTGTAAACTTAAACTTGATCACCTTGGTAGAGACGTACTTGAATCGCGTTTACCAGGTATCCTTGAGCTATCTCGTACGTTTGCTCACGTTGATCCAGTGAAAGAACCAATCCCTGTAATACCAACTTGTCACTATATGATGGGTGGTATTCCAACTACCGTTGACGGTCAATGTTTAACTGTTGATGCAGACGGTAACGATAAAGTAGTCAACGGCTTATTCGCTTGTGGTGAAATTGCATGTGTATCTGTACACGGTGCTAACCGCCTTGGCGGTAACTCACTACTTGACCTTGTAGTATTCGGTCGTGCGACTGGTCTACACTTAGGTAAAACCCTTTCTGACGTATCGCCATTCCGCGAAGCATCAGAGTCTGACCTTGAAGTGGCAATGTCTCGCTTCAATCGCTGGGAAAACTCAGAGAAAGGTAAGGGCGAAGATCCGGTTCAAATCAAAAAAGATATGCAAGAATGCATGCAGCTTAACTTCTCAGTATTCCGTGAAGGTGAAGCCATGGCAGACGGCCTTAAGCAACTTGGTGAAATTCGTGAACGTCTTCAGAATGCTCGCCTTGATGATAAGAGTGCCGATTTCAATACTCAGCGTATTGAATGTCTTGAGCTTGATAACCTTATGGAAACCGCGTACAGCACAGCAGTAGCAGCGAACTTCAGAACGGAAAGCCGTGGCGCACACAGCCGCTTCGATTTCCCGGACCGTGACGATGAGAACTGGTTATGCCACAGCGTTTACGATCCGAATACTGAAAAAATGCTTAAACGTGATGTCAATATGGCGCCTAAGCTTCGGGAAGCTTTCCCGCCTAAAGTGCGTTCATATTAAGAGAGGCAACGATCATGCAATTACAATTTTCGATATATCGTTACAACCCTGATGTTGATAACAAGCCACGCATGCAAGACTACACTCTAGAAGTAGAGGAAGGTCGTGACATGATGGTGTTGGATGCACTAATTGCTCTTAAAGAGCAAGATCCAACGTTATCATTCCGCCGCTCGTGCCGTGAAGGTGTGTGTGGTTCAGACGGTGTGAATATGAATGGTAAGAATGGTCTTGCCTGTATTACGCCATTGTCTGCATTGGGTAAAGGTAAAGTTGTTGTTCGTCCACTTCCAGGTTTGCCCGTAGTACGCGACCTTGTGGTTGATATGACACAGTTTTACACCCAATATGAAAAGATTAAGCCATTCTTAATCAACGATGACAAACAGCCTCCTGCAAGAGAACACCTTCAGTCTCCTGAAGAACGTGCTAAGCTTGATGGACTGTATGAATGTATTCTATGTGCATGTTGTTCTACGTCGTGCCCATCGTTCTGGTGGAACCCGGATAAATTTATCGGGCCTGCTGGTTTGCTTCACGCTTATCGTTTCCTTATCGATAGCCGTGATACTGCAACTGATGAACGTTTGAACGATCTAGATGATGCATTTAGCGTATTCCGCTGTCACGGTATTATGAACTGTGTAAGTGTATGTCCGAAAGGATTAAACCCGACAAAGGCAATTGGACACATTAAGTCTATGCTTTTACAACGGGCTGTTTAGTACTATATTCTGGTTACTCCTGAGTGACAGAAAGCAATGCTCTAAATAGCCATCCGGATGTGATGGCTATTTTTTTTTGTATTCATCGGTATAACGCTTGGTTATGTCACGAATAACCTTATAATACAAACCGATGGTTAATAGAATTTACAAAACGTAGCAAGGCAAATTAAATGCAAGAAAGCGTGATGAAAGCGTGGTGGGATTCCTCGCATATGGCAGGTGCCAACGCTGCCTATGTCGAAGAATTGTACGAATCGTATATGGAAGACCCGCAGAGCGTTTCCGATACTTGGCGTCAAATCTTTGATAGCCTCCCCAAGGTCGAAGGCGTTGAACTTGAAACCAACCATACTAGTGTTAAAGATCAGTTTAGGAAGCTAGCTGCTCTAGGCCCGACAGCACGAATGTCGAGCGCACCAGTTGAAGGCACTCCGGTATCGGATGACAGGCAAGTTAAAGTGTTACAGCTTATTAACGCCTTTCGTTTCCGTGGTCACCAGCATGCCAACCTCGATCCGCTAGGATTATGGAAACAAGAGCGTGTTCGTGATTTAGAACTATCTCACCATAACCTTTCTGATAAAGATTTTGACAGTGTGTTCAACGTAGGATCTTTTGCCATTGGTAAAGATTCGATGTCATTAGGTGAATTGTTTAAATCACTTAATAGAACATATTGTGGCTCTATCGGTGCTGAGTACATGCACATTACCGATACAGACCAAAAACGCTGGTTACAGCAAAAAATTGAGTCAGTACAAGCAAAGCCAGAGTTTTCTAAAGAAGAGAAACTTACTCTTCTTAAGGGCTTAACCGCTGCTGACGGCATGGAAAAGTATCTTGGGTCTAAATTCCCAGGTGCCAAGCGCTTCTCACTGGAAGGTGGCGATGCACTAGTTCCAATGCTTAAAAACTTAATCACTAACGCAGGTGCTGCCGGCACTAAAGAAGTGGTTATTGGTATGGCTCACCGCGGTCGATTGAACGTACTTGTTAACGTATTGGGTAAAAACCCATCAGTGTTATTCGATGAATTCGCTGGTAAGCATGATGACTCACTAGGTGCAGGTGATGTTAAATACCACGCCGGTTTCTCATCAGATTTTGCTACGCCAGGTGGCAATGTTCACTTAGCACTTGCGTTTAACCCGTCTCACCTTGAAATTGTGAACCCAGTAGTGATGGGCTCAGTTCGTGCTCGTCTTGAACGTCGTAACGACGATACTAACACCGTACTTCCTATTACCATTCACGGTGACTCAGCGATTGCTGGGCAGGGCGTAGTTCAAGAAACCTTCAATATGTCACAAACTCGCGGTTTCGCCGTGGGCGGAACAGTACGTATTGTGGTGAACAACCAAGTTGGTTTCACAACGTCAAAAACTGAAGATACTCGTTCTACGCAATACTGTACTGATATTGCGAAAATGGTTCAGGCACCTATCTTCCACGTTAACTCTGACGACCCAGAAGCGGTTGCTTTTGTGACTCAGCTCGCCCTTGAATACCGTAATAAATTCAAGCGTGACGTTGTTATCGATTTAGTGTGTTATCGCCGTCATGGACATAACGAAGCTGATGAGCCAAATGCAACTCAGCCGCTTATGTACCAAAAAGTGAAGAAGCATCCTGTACCTCGCGCTATTTATGCCGACCAGCTTATTGCTGAAGGGGTTATTGAGCAGCGTGATGCCGACCGCTATTTAGAAGAATACCGCGCAGCATTAGATCATGGTGCATGTGTAGTTGAAGAATGGCGTCCGATGACAAAGCACAGTGTAGACTGGTCTCCGTACTTAGGTCACGATTGGGATACGCCATATGATGGTGCTATCAGTGTTGAAAAACTTCAAGCACTTGGCGAAGCGTTAACCAGTTTCCCTGAAGGGCATAAACTTCAATCTCGTGTAAACAAGTTATACCAAGACCGCAAGGCCATGGTAAGCGGTGAAAAGAAACTTGATTGGGGAATGGCAGAAAATCTAGCCTACGCATCATTGGTTGATGCTGGTGAGAATATACGTATGACAGGTCAGGATTCTGGCCGTGGTACTTTCTTCCACCGTCACGCGGTATTACATAATCAAGCTGATGGCTCAACGTACATGCCACTGCAAAATATTCGTGAAGGCCAAGGCGAGATCGAAATATACGACTCTGTGCTTTCAGAAGAAGCGGTTATGGCGTTTGAGTATGGTTACGCAACGGCAGAACCTGAGTGTTTAACTATTTGGGAAGCCCAGTTTGGTGACTTCGCGAACGGTGCACAGGTTGTATTTGACCAATTCTTGAGTTCAGGTGAAGCGAAGTGGGGCCGTTTATGTGGTCTAACCATGCTGCTTCCACACGGCTACGAAGGTCAAGGTCCTGAGCATAGCTCTGCTCGTCTTGAGCGATTCTTGCAAATGTGTGCTGATCACAACTGGCAAGTATGTGTACCTTCAACACCAGCGCAAGTGTTTAACATGCTTCGCCGTCAAGTGGTTCGCCCTATGCGTAAACCGCTTATCGTTATGTCGCCTAAATCCTTGTTGCGTCACCCGCTTGCAACCTCTTCTCTTGAAGAGTTAGCAGAAGGCAAATTCCACAACGTGATCAGCGAAATTGACGATATTAATCCGAAAGACGTTAAGCGTGTGGTGATGTGTTCAGGCAAGGTTTACTACGATTTGCTTGACCAGCGCCGTAAAAATGAACAAACAGACGTTGCAATCGTAAGATTGGAACAACTTTATCCATTCCCACAAGAAGAATGCGCTAAAGTTGTAGCACAATACAGCCACGTTACAGATTGGGTTTGGTGTCAGGAAGAACCGCAAAACCAAGGAGCTTGGTATTGCAGTCAACACCATTTCTGGCAAGCAATTCCAGATGGCGCCAAATTAACATATGCAGGTCGTGAAGCATCTTCTTCACCTGCTGTAGGTTATGTTTCCGTTCACAATCAGCAACAAAAAGCGCTGGTTGAAGACGCACTCACTATTAAATAAGGAACAATGATGACAATTGAGATAAAAGTTCCGGTCCTACCAGAGTCAGTTGCCGATGCCACCATTGCAACTTGGCACGTAAAGGCCGGCGACGCGGTAAAGCGTGACCAGAACCTGGTTGACATTGAAACTGATAAAGTTGTGCTGGAAGTTGTAGCACCAGCCGACGGAACTATCGGTGAGCTTCTTAATGAAGAGGGTGCAACGGTACTAGGCGAGCAAGTTATTGCTAAATTAGAAGAGGGTGGCGCTGCGCCAGCTAAATCTGAAGCTAAAGCTGAATCTAAAAAGGAAGCAGCACCTGCAGCTAGCGGTAAAACGTCAGAAGTTAAAGTACCTGTATTACCAGAGTCGGTAGCTGATGCAACCATCGCCACATGGCATGTTGCAGTAGGCGAAGTGGTAAGCCGTGACCAAAACTTGGTTGATATTGAAACTGATAAAGTTGTTCTAGAAGTGGTAGCGCCTGCTGATGGCTCACTATCAGAAATTGTTGCCGAAGAAGGCGCAACAGTGACAGCTGAAGAAGTGATTGCTAAATTTGTTGAAGGCGCAACGTCAGGTGCAGCAGCATCTGAGTCGTCTGAAGCTGCATCTGATGATTCAGATGACAGCAGCGATGCACTTAGTCCTTCAGTACGCCGTTTATTGGCAGAAAAAGGCGTAGACGCAGCAAAAGTTAAAGGTACGGGTAAAAATGGCCGTATCACTAAAGAAGACGTAGAAAAACACCTTAAAGGTGGCAGTGCACCAGCGGCTTCAGCGCCATCTGCTGCAGCTGATTTACCTACTGGTAATCGCACAGAAAAACGTGTTCCTATGACACGTCTTCGTAAAACGATTGCAACTCGTTTACTTGAAGCTAAAAACTCTACTGCTATGCTAACTACGTTTAACGAAGTTAACATGAAGCCAATTATGGAACTTCGTAAGCAGTATCAAGAGAGCTTTGAGAAACGTCACGGTATTCGTTTAGGTTTCATGTCTTTCTACGTGAAAGCGGTAACTGAAGCACTTAAACGTTTCCCAGATGTTAATGCATCGATTGACGGTGATGACATTGTTTATCACAACTACTTCGATATCTCTATCGCGGTATCAACACCTCGCGGTCTAGTTACGCCTATCTTAAAAGATACGGATACACTAGGTATGGCTGGTGTTGAGAAAGGAATTAAAGAATTGGCAATTAAAGGCCGTGATGGCAAATTGTCGATGGCAGACCTTCAAGGCGGTAACTTTACTATCACTAACGGTGGTGTGTTTGGTTCATTGATGTCTACGCCTATCATTAACCCGCCACAGAGCGCTATTTTGGGTATGCATAAAATCCAAGATCGTCCAATGGCTGTTAACGGTAAGGTGGAAATTCTGCCAATGATGTACCTAGCCCTGTCTTATGACCATCGTATTGTTGATGGTAAAGAGTCAGTAGGCTTCTTGGTAACAATTAAAGAGATGCTTGAAGATCCAACACGCCTTCTATTAGACGTGTAAGGCTTTCCTCTCTTGTTATTGTGTGCAGCAGCGCTGCTTATTTATATAAGTCGCGTTACTGCCACAACGCTGATATTCGCCCTATAATATCAGTCTAATTAATCAAGTCGCGAAAGCGGCTTTTGTCTTACTAAAAATCGGATAGAAACACCATGAATTTGCATGAATACCAAGGTAAGCAGCTATTCAAAGAATACGGTCTACCTGTTTCTGAAGGATACGCAGCAGACACTCCTGAAAGTGCTGTAGAGGCCGCTAACCGCATTGGCGGTAGTGAGTGGGTAGTAAAATGTCAGGTCCACGCAGGTGGTCGCGGTAAAGCAGGTGGCGTTAAGTTAGTAAAAGATACTGACGCAATTAAAGCTTTCGCAGAAAACTGGCTTGGCAAAAATTTGGTGACTTTCCAGACTGACGAAAATGGTCAGCCTGTGAGCAAAATCCTTGTTGAAACTTGCACAGATATCGCTAACGAATTGTACCTTGGTGCAGTAGTTGACCGCACAACCCGTCGTGTTGTGTTTATGGCTTCTACTGAAGGTGGCGTTGAGATTGAAACTGTTGCTGAAGAAACACCAGAGAAAATTCTTAAAGCTGAAATCGACCCAATTGTTGGTGCTCAGCCTTACCAAGCACGCGAAATGGCGTTTAAACTTGGTCTTTCTGGCGTTCAAATCAAACAATTCACTAAGATTTTCCTTGGCCTAGCTAAGATGTTTGAAGATCTTGATGTTGCATTGATTGAAATTAACCCGCTTGTCATTAAAGAAGATGGTGACCTTCACTGTCTTGACGCTAAGCTAGCAATCGACGGCAACGCGTTATATCGCCAGCCTAAAGTTAAAGCTATGCAAGATCCTACTCAAGAAGATGCACGTGAAGCGCATGCTGCTGAGTTCGAACTTAACTATGTTGCGCTAGACGGTAACGTAGGTTGTATGGTTAACGGTGCCGGCCTAGCAATGGGTACAATGGACATCGTAAACCTACACGGTGGCAAGCCAGCTAACTTCCTTGATGTTGGTGGCGGCGCGACTAAAGAACGTGTTGCAGAAGCATTCAAAATCATCTTATCTGACGACAACGTTAAAGCTGTTTTAGTTAACATCTTCGGCGGTATCGTTCGTTGTGACATGATTGCTGAAGGTATCATTGGCGCAGTTAAAGAAGTTGGCGTTAGTGTTCCTGTTGTTGTACGTCTTGAAGGTACAAACGCAGAGCTTGGCCGTGAAGTTCTAGCGAACTCAGGTCTTGATATCATTGCTGCTGAGTCGCTAACTGATGCAGCAGAGAAAGTTGTTGCTGCTGCGGAGGGCAAATAATGTCTGTATTAATTAACAAAGATACCAAAGTAATCTGTCAAGGTTTCACTGGTGGTCAAGGTACTTTCCATTCTGAGCAAGCTATTGCTTACGGTACGCAAATGGTTGGTGGTGTTACACCAGGCAAAGGCGGCACTGAGCACCTAGGTCTTCCAGTATTCAATACAGTACGTGAAGCGGTAGAAGCAACAGGCGCAACTGCGACTGTTATCTATGTACCTGCTGCATTCTGTAAAGATTCAATCGTTGAAGCTGCTGATGCTGGTATCGAGCTTATCGTTTGTATTACTGAAGGTATTCCTACGCTAGATATGCTTTACGTTAAAGAATACGTAAATGCTAAAGGCGTTCGCATGATTGGTCCTAACTGCCCAGGTGTTATTACTCCTGGTGAGTGTAAGATTGGTATCATGCCTGGTCACATCCATAAGCCTGGTAAAGTAGGTATTGTTTCTCGCTCTGGTACACTTACGTACGAAGCCGTTAAGCAAACTACTGACGAAGGTTTCGGCCAGTCTAGCTGTGTTGGTATCGGTGGAGACCCAATTCCTGGTTCTAACTTCATCGACATCCTACAGTTGTTCCAAGACGATCCTCAAACAGAAGCTATCGTTATGATTGGTGAAATTGGTGGTACAGCAGAAGAAGAAGCTGCTGAATTCATCAAAGCTAACGTCACTAAGCCTGTTGTTTCTTACATTGCGGGTGTTACTGCACCTGAAGGTAAGCGTATGGGTCACGCTGGTGCAATCATTGCTGGCGGTAAAGGTACAGCTGATGAGAAATTTAAAGCACTAGAAGACGCGGGCGTTAAAACAGTTCGCTCTCTTGCTGAAATCGGCAAGGCACTTCGCGAAACTACGGGTTGGTAGTTGGCAAAGTGCACGTAAGTGTTTAAGTGAAGCCCGCTAATTAGCGGGCTTTTTTGTGTCTTTCTATTGGTGTTTTATAAAAAAGTCTAAGCAGAAAAATTCTGCTTTTTAAACTTTCGTCCTCACTGTTTGCGCCCTCGCATAACCCTTCAAAAAATACCTTTATGACGTAACAAAATTACAACATAAAACAAGTTTGGTGGCGAATTTACGTAATTTTGTTGTTAAATTTCAATAATTTCATAACGGTTAATGTTAATGGGGTGTTGAATATTTTCTATGAATACGTATGCAAGCAATTGTGCAAAGCCCGTGTGCTCTATAGGATTGTCAGCGACTGGATACATTGTCATTCGATTGTCATAAAAATAACAAAAAGACAACAAATATAACTGAATGGGACACCTGTTTTATGAAACAATTTAAACCAAATCTCATCAAGGTTGCGCTGATCACTGGTGGCGTAGCTTTTGGTTGTTCGCCTACATTTGCACAAGAAACAAATTCAGAAGCAGCTGATGAAGCTAATGTTGAAGTTATTCAAGTTAGCGGTATACGTGGCAGCTTGCAACGCGCTCAAGCGATTAAAATGGATAGCACCTCCATTGTTGAAGCGTTATCCGCAGAAGACATCGGTAAATTACCAGACACAAGTATTGCAGAATCTATTTCACGTTTGCCTGGCTTAGCTGGTGAGCGTAGAAACGGACGTACAAGTGGTATTTCAGTACGTGGTTTCAACGAAAACTACGTAGGTACATCACTTAACGGCCGTGAATTATTAGGTATGGGCGACAACCGCGGCGTTGAATTCGACCTTTACCCAACTGAGATCATTTCTAGTATCGTTGTTTATAAAACAGCAGAAGCTGGCATGACCACCCAAAATATTGGTGGTTCAATTGACCTTCAAACCATTAGTCCGCTTGCAGCAAAAAGTACATTCGCTATTAATGGCTCGTATGAAAAGAATGCTGAAGATTCTCCTAACCCAGATTTTGACAACAACGGACATCGTATTTCAGTAAACTACGTTGACCAATTTGCTGACGATACTATCGGTCTTGCACTGACTGTTGCTAGCATGGAGTCACCACGTCAAGAACAACATTTCCGTGGTTGGGGCTATGCAGGCGCGAATGCTGATAATGCAGCAGCCGGTGTAGATGTGGCAGAAGGAACTACTATTTTAGGTGGTCACGACTCTTTTGCACGTTCAGCAATGTTAGAGCGTGATTCTATCGCCGCTGTAGTTGAATGGGCGCCTACTGATAAACTAAATGTTCAAGTAGATGCGCTTTATATCGACTTCGTAGAAGATGACGTTCGTCGGGGTCTTGAAGAAGGTGGTGCTGAATGGGGAACTGGCGAATATACCATTACTGGTGTTGAAAACGGTTTAGTAACATCAGGTTACTACGATGGCTTCTATTCAGTTATTCGTAATGATGCTCGTACTCAAGAAGCTGATTTAACGACGGTAGGCGTGAACGCAGAATACATCTTAAATGATAACTGGACCTTAGAGTTCGACTACTCTACCGGTAAAGTTGAAAAAGACATTATCGATGTAGAAAGTTATTCAGGCGTAGGCCGTGCAGGAATTGATGGACGTCCTATTACTGCTCGTAGCTGGGAAATGACGTCTACCGGCGCGGTATATTCTGATCACCCAAGCATTGCACCTGTTGACCTTACTGATGAAAGCTTAATTCGTCTTGCCGGTCCACAAGCATGGGGCGCACCTATTATTGGCGCAGACGCACAAGATGGTTTTGTTAACCAACCAAACTATGAAGAAGACCTAGATACTTACCGCTTTGATGCAAAAGGGTACGTTGAATGGGGCGTAGTAACTGGCATGTCTGCGGGCGTTATCTACTCAGATCGTAGCAAAACCAAAGAAAACAACGGTGCATATTTAACTGCCCCTAGCTATCCTGGTGATGCGGCTATTCCAGATGTACTAGGCGTAGTACCTCTAGATTTCATCGGTATAGACGGCATTCTAGCGTATGATTCACTTGGTCTGTTCCAAAGTGGTTATTACACAGCGACTGATGCCAAGCTGGTACAAAACGATCGCTTAGGTGATAGCTATACAGTTGATGAAGAGTTGCTGACTTTCTACACTAAATTTGATTTAGAAATGGAAGTAGGTGATATCTATATTCGCGGTAACGTGGGTGTACAAGTGGTTAATGCTGACCAGCAATCTACGGGTTTCTCAACCACGTCCGATGCTGATGGCATGACAGTAGCGGTACCTGTTTCTGGCGGCGCTGATTACACAGATGTACTTCCAACACTTAACCTTTCAGCAGAAGTTGCCGAAGGTCAGTTTGTACGTTTCGCATTGGGTAAAGTCATTTCAAGACCACGTATGGACGATATGCGTCCAAATACGCAGGCGTCTTTCGCATTTAATGATAACCAAATTACCAGTACCGATCCTGAAAATGGTCCTTGGAGCGGTAGCTCAGGTAACCCTGAACTTAAGCCTCTTGAAGCTAACCAGTTAGATATCGCTTATGAGAATTACTTCTCGGATACGGGTTATGTAGCGGCATCATTCTTCTATAAAGATATTAAAAACTGGCATCGCGATACGAGCGTACTAACGGATTTCTCTGATGT
>TARA_B110000211_G_scaffold231809_1_pt1 | contig 17711 bp, 9 predicted proteins | sample TARA_B110000211 | Tara Oceans TARA_B110000211 (sample SAMEA4397516) | marine metagenome | biome: Polar Biome; feature: [DCM] deep chlorophyll maximum layer (ENVO:01000326); material: water (ENVO:00002006), including particulate matter (ENVO:01000060) such as... | depth 30 m
AATGAGGATTCTTATAAGATTTCTAAATATGCGTATGGAACTGATTATCATTTTGTAATTAAAGGTAAATTAAAACAGCTACTTCATCACATTCAGGAAGAAATTGGAGATGTACATGGGCGTGCCTTTGTAGATTCGGCGCCAGTTCTAGACAAAGCTTGGGCTGCAAAAAGTGGGTTGGGTTGGATGGGAAAGCACAGCAACTTGCTTACCAAACAAGCAGGGTCCTTTTATTTTATTGCAGAATTGATCGTAGATCTCGACTTAGACTATGACTCTCCTGTAACAGATCACTGTGGTACTTGTACTGCATGTATTGATGCTTGCCCTACGGAAGCAATCGTAGCGCCTTATGTGGTTGACGGCAGTAAATGCATTTCTTATTTTACGATAGAATTAAAAAATGAAATCCCCTCCAATGTGAGAGGTCATTTTGACGACTGGATTTTTGGCTGCGATGTTTGCCAGGATGTTTGTCCTTGGAATCGGTTTAGTCAATCTCACAAGGAGCCGTTGTTTAATCCTAATCCAGATTTGTTAGATATGACAAAGAAGGATTGGAATGAAATTACAGAGGATGTTTTTAAAAACCTCTTTAAAAACAGCGCGGTGAAACGAACAAAATTCGAAGGACTAAAACGAAACATTGATTTTTTGAGCTCATGAGGTACTAAAGCATGAACATGCGCTTCGTGTTTTTAAGTGCGCGGTTATCGAATATAATTGAAAAAAGATTGCGATACGGAAGATGAGTTTTTGAATTGTATTTTGGCGCCTTAAACCCATGCTTGCAGGGGGTATTGTCTATACTACTTCCGTTTTTTGGTGAAAATTGATTATGAGAAATAGTAAATAAAGTTTCTTCGTTCAACTTACTGGTTTAAATTTGTAGTTCGTACAACTCAAGATTAGTAAACTCCAACCATTATGAGTAAACAAAGTAAACGCCGTGAAGCGCTGTTATATCATGCAAAACCCAGGCCAGGTAAAATACAAGTGGTTCCAACTAAAAAATACGCGACACAAAGAGACCTTGCTTTGGCATATTCTCCTGGCGTAGCTGAGCCTTGTCTTGAGATTGAGAAGGATGTCAAAAACGTTTATAAGTATACAGCCAAAGGTAATTTGGTTGCTGTAATTTCAAATGGAACGGCTGTTTTAGGTTTAGGAAATATTGGGCCGGAAGCGTCCAAACCAGTAATGGAAGGGAAGGGCTTACTCTTTAAGATATTTGCAGATATTGATGTATTCGATATTGAGGTAAATACTGAAGATGTAGATTCTTTTGTTGAAACGGTAAAGAACATTGCCCCCACTTTTGGAGGAATTAATTTAGAAGACATAAAAGCGCCGGAAGCTTTTGAAATAGAAAGACGATTAAAAGAAGAATTGGATATTCCTGTAATGCATGATGATCAGCATGGTACAGCAATTATTTCGGCGGCAGCATTATTAAATGCGCTAGAAATCGTGAATAAAAAAATTGATAAGGTGAGGATAGTCATTAGCGGAGCTGGAGCAGCAGCGGTCTCTTGTACGCGCCTATATAAAGCGTTTGGTGCAGTGGCTGAAAATATTGTAATGATCGACAGCACTGGGGTTATTCGTCAAGACCGGGAAGGGTTGTCAAAAGAAAAAACAGAGTTTGCTACTTCGAGGCAAATAGACACCCTAGCAGATGCCATGAAAAACGCGGATGTATTTGTAGGTTTATCAGTTGCAGATATTGTTACGCCTCAAATGCTAAAAGGAATGGCAATCGACCCCATTGTTTTTGCTATGGCAAATCCAAACCCTGAAATTAACTACGACCTCGCTATTAAAACACGAAAAGACATCATCATGGCAACCGGTCGAAGTGACCATCCAAATCAAGTGAATAATGTACTAGGCTTTCCTTTTATTTTTAGAGGGGCTCTTGATGTGCGCGCCACTAAAATTAATGAAGCAATGAAAATGGCGGCTGTAAAATCACTGTCAGACTTAGCCAAGGAAGTTGTTCCTGAACAAGTAAATATTGCGTACGGAGAAACCAAATTAAACTTCGGAAGAGATTATATAATTCCAAAACCATTCGACCCAAGGTTAATTGCCCGGGTCCCACCAGCAGTTGCGAAAGCTGCAATGGAAAGCGGAGTGGCAACGGAGCCAATTGAGGATTGGCCGCAATATATTGATGGCTTGAATGAGCGCATGGGTAGTGACAATAAAATCGCGAGGTTGCTCATTAGTCGGGCTAAAAGCAACCCGAAAAAAATTGTGTTTGCTGAAGCAGATCACTTAAGTGTTTTAAAAGCAGCGCAGATCGTTTTCGAAGAAGGAATTGGAATTCCGATTCTATTGGGGCGCAGAGAAGTTATTTTAGAGCTCATGTTGCAAATAGAATTTGATGAAGATGTTGAAATTATTGATCCAAAAAGTGATAGTCAAACAGAAAAGCTAAATGAGTATGCAACTATTTTTTGGAACAACCGAAAACGAAAAGGGATTACCCTGTATGAGGCAAAAAAATTAATGCGAGAGCGAAATTATTATGCTGCAATGATGTTAAATGAAGGTGATTCGGATGCTATGATTTCTGGTTATTCTAGGTCATATTCTACTGTTTTTAGGCCTGTTTTAGATACAATAGGAAAATTTGATGGTGTGACTAAGGTGGCGACAACAAATCTAATGTTAACGAAAAGAGGACCAATATTTATCTCTGACACCTCGATTAACATTGACCCAACCGCTGAAGAACTGGCCAAAATAGCCCAGATGACCAATTACACCATGAAAATGTTTGGTTTGAGTCCGGTGATTGCCATGATTTCATATGCAAATTTCGGCTCTTCTAAAAACCCGAGCGCTAGAAAAGTTAAGGAGGCCGTCGACATATTACACAAAAGCAATCCAGATATGATTATCGATGGAGAACTACAAACAGATTTTGCTTTGAATCCTGAGATGCTGAAAGAGAACTTCCCTTTTTCCAAATTGGCTGGAAAAAAAGTAAACGCACTTATCTTTCCGAATTTAGACTCTGCAAATAGTAACTATAAATTACTTAAGGAACTTAACAATGTGGAATCAATAGGACCTATAATGCTGGGGATGAGAAAGCCGGTACATATTCTTCAACTTGGAGCCAGCGTTGATGAGATTGTGAACATGGCAGCGGTTTCAGTAGTAGATGCCCAGCAAAAAGAGAGGCAGAATACACAGGACTAAATAGCTCACGAATCTCAAAGAATTTAATATTTACCAAGTGGTGAGATGCGAATAATTATATTATATTTGACAGATTAACTTTATAGAAACGAATGATCACCCATATAAGGGGAAGGCTTGTCGAAAAGACCCCAACAGATGTCGTAATTGAATGCAATGGGGTAGGATACTTCATTAACATTTCATTGCACACCTTTTCACAAATCTCCTCCAGTGAAAGTATAAAGTTATATACGCATTTACAGGTTCGAGAGGACGCACATATTTTATATGGATTTTCAGGGGTAGCAGAGCGTGAAATATTTAGATTATTATTGTCTGTATCAGGCATAGGCGCGAGTATTGCTAGAACAATGCTTTCGTCACTTTCACCAGATCAAGTGACGGACGCTATTTCGTCTGAAGATGTAGCGACTATTCAGTCGGTCAAAGGAATTGGGTCCAAAACTGCACAGCGTGTAATCTTGGATTTAAAAGATAAAATTTTGAAAATATACGGTTTGTCTGGTATTTCTGTCAACTCAAGCAATACCAACAAAAATGAAGCGTTATCTGCTTTGGAGACATTAGGTTTTGCTCGCAAACAAATAGAAAAAGTTTGCGACAAAATAGTAATAGAGAATCCGGAGGCATCGGTTGAGACGATTATAAAACAAGCTTTAAAAAATTTGTAAAAATTGGGATCAAAAAATTACGTTTACTTGAATAGCTATTACAAGTTATTATTAGTTTTAGGTATCACATTTGGAAGTATATCACTTGGCCTTGCTCAGGACTCTACGGCAACAGGCTCAACCATGGGTAGGATGGAGTTGCCAAATCCATCAAGCATTCAAGATTTATATACCTACGATTCAATCACGGATCGATATATCTACACCAAGACTTTAGGGAATTTTAATATTTCATACCCTGTTATTCTCACACCACAAGAATACCAAGACCTTGTTCTGAAAGAGCAAATGAAGGCGTATTTTATGGAAAAAATTAATGCTGCAGATGGGAGAAAAGATGGTGCAGATGACGCCCAGAAAAATTTATTACCGACATTTTATGTGCAGTCTGGTTTGTTTGAGTCCATTTTTGGAGGAAATACCATTGAAGTAATTCCTCAAGGTAGTGTGGAGATTGATTTAGGCTTGCTCTATACGAAGCAAGACAATCCCTCTTTTTCGCCAAGAAATAGATCGAACTTATCGTTTGATTTTGACCAACGCATAAGCTTAAGCTTATTGGGAAAGGTAGGGGAACGACTTCAGGTAACTGCAAATTATGATACGCAGTCGACCTTCGATTTTCAAAACCAGATTAAATTAGAATATACGCCAACCGAAGATGATATCATTCAGAAGATAGAAGTCGGTAACGTAAGTATGCCTCTTAATAGTAGTTTAATTCAAGGCGCACAAAGTTTATTCGGTGTGAAAACAGAACTTAAATTTGGAAAAACAACGATTACAGGGGTATTCTCTGAACAAAAATCTGAATCTCGAACAGTTGTTGCAGAGGGTGGGTCAACCGTTACCAAATTCGATATTTTTGCATTGGATTACGATGAGAATCGTCACTTCTTCCTAGCACAATATTTTAGAGATAATTACAATCGAGTTATAGAAAAATACCCGTTTATCAATTCCAATGTTCAGGTTACTAGAATTGAAGCATGGGTTACGAACAGGTCTAACCGAACCGACAATGTTCGAAATATTGTGGGGCTTCAAGATTTAGGGGAGTCTGATCCAACAAAAATAGGTCTTGCAACCCCACCGGGAGGTTTTATTAATAGACCTAGAAATTCATATCCAGATAATGGCAATAATGACTTAAATCCATTTGGTCTAAATGACCCAAGTCAACAAACAATTTTAAACCCTTTAATTAGAGATGTAGCTTCAGTACAGTCAGGATTTACAGGGCTTCAAGTTAATGAAGGAACGGACTATGTAACGCTTGAGAATGCAAAAAGGCTTAACACAAATGAATTTCAATTAAATTCACAGCTAGGATATATTTCGTTAAATCAACGATTAACCAATGACGAGGTTTTAGGAATTGCATTTCAGTTTACGGTAAACGGAAAAGTGTATCAAGTTGGAGAGTTTTCGAATGATGGTGTAGAAGCCAATGGTGGAACATTACCCGGAGATCCAGGCGGAGACCCTAATGCGCCTCCAATAGGAGGGATTTCTCAGAACCTTATTGTAAAATTATTGAAAAGTAATATTACAAATGTGAATCAGCCAATTTGGGATATCATGATGAAGAATATTTATCCTTTAGGTGCCTTTCAGTTGGAGCAGGAAGATTTTAAATTAAATATTTTATACACAGATCCATCGCCTTTAAACTACATTACACCTGTAGACGGAACTACTTTCCCTGAACCTAGTTCGAGCGAAATTGACCCCGTTGATCTTAATGATGCGACCTTATTACGGGTATTTAACCTAGATAGATTAAGTTTTAATAATGACCCACAGCCAGGCGGAGATGGTTTTTTCGATTTTATGCCGCGGTTGACAGTAGATACTCAAAATGGACGAATCATCTTTACCAGTGTCGAACCTTTTGGAGAGTATTTATTTGATAAATTAGACAATACTCCGAATGGAGGACCTGAGGCGTATTCAAATCCAGAAACCTACAATCCGAATCAGGACAGGTATGTTTTTGACAAACTATACTCGTCTACAAAAACACAGGCAGAGTTATTGCAAAGTGAGAAGAATAAATTTCAATTAAAAGGGACGTATAAGTCAACAGGTGCAGATGGAATTGCAATTGGGGGATTTAATATTCCTCAAGGGTCAGTAACGGTAACCGCAGGAGGAAGACAGTTAGTCGAAGGAGTCGATTATACGGTTAATTATCAATTAGGAAGGGTGCAGATATTAGACCCAGCCTTATTAAATTCGAGTACTCCTATTCAAGTTACAACAGAGAACAGTACATTATTTGGACAGCAAACAAAAAGATTTACAGGCCTGAATATTGAACACGAGTTTAGCGATAATTTCATTATCGGTGGAACCTATTTGAATTTGAATGAACGCCCATTAACACAGAAATCAACCTATAACGTAGAGCCAATAAATAATACAGTCTTTGGCTTTAATGCAAACTATTCGACTGACGTGCCGTTTTTAACACGATTGGTAAATAAATTACCGAATATAGATACAGATGTTGAGTCTAATTTTTCTATTCGAGGCGAGTTTGCTTACTTAATGCCTGGAGCGCCCAAAGTGGCGAATTTTGATGGGAAGACTACGGTATATGTAGATGATTTCGAATCGTCACAAACGCAATTGGATGTTAGTTCTCCGAACAACTGGTATTTGTCAAGTACGCCTGCGGATGCTGTGTTTGGAGGAGATGTTGCGAATAACAATTTGGAGTATAATTATTTTAGAGGGAAACTAAACTGGTATACAATTGATCCAATTTTTTATAGCAGTCAAAGGCCAGACGGTATCAATGATGAAGACTTATCTTCGCCCTTTACACGTCGGATATTTAGAGATGAAATTTTTCCAGAACAAGATATTATTCAAGGACAAACACAATCCTTATTTCCACTAGAATTGTCATATCGGCCAGGAGAAAGAGGAGAGTATAACTTTAACCCTGCGGCATCGGCAGATGGAGATCCAAATACTTTAGACAACCCTGAAAGTAGTTTTGGGGGTATTTCAAGGCAACTCACAACGACAGATTTTGAACGTTCTAATGTAGAATACCTTCAGTTTTGGTTAATGGATCCATTTATCTACGATGAAAATGCATCAAACAATGGCGGTGTCCTTAGCTTTAACTTCGGAAATATTTCAGAAGATATATTAAAAGATGGGAGAAAACAGTATGAAAATGGCCTTCCTAGGGATGGAGGGACTGAAAACACGACCTCCTCAGTATTTGGTAAGGTGCCAACAAACCAATCCTTAATCTACAGTTTTGATTCGGCTGGCGAGGAACGCACAAATCAGGATATTGGATATGACGGCCTCAGCGATGCGCAAGAAAAAGCAAAGGCAGACTATCCTCAAGCTTTTAGGGATTTGGAAGATCCTGCAGGAGATAATTACCAATATTTTTTACAAGCAGAAGGGGGTATTATTGATCGATATCGTTCATATAATGGAACTCAAGGAAACTCACCAGTTGAAGTAACAAACACCAATAGGGGTTCAACCACATTACCAGATGTTGAGGATATTAACCGAGACAACACTATGAATACGGTGAACAGTTATTTTGAATACAATATCCCAATTGAGCCAGGGATGGACCAAAGTACTAGTAGTTATATCACCGATGTAAAAATTGTACAAGGAATAACACTTCCAAACAATGAAGTGATAGACGCCCGCTGGGTTCAGTTCAAAATTCCATTAAGCGACCCAGATCGTGCTATAAATGGAATATCAGACTTTAGATCCATTCGATTTATGAGAATGTATTTGTCTCAATTTTCACAACCTACGGTATTGCGTTTTGGAACTTTAGAACTGGTTCGGGGAGATTGGCGAAGATTTGTACAATCTTTTGAAACGATAAACGATCCCGATCCAACTGATGATCAAACTGTTTTTGAAGTTGAAACCATTAGTATTGAAGAGAACAGTGGAATTTATGTGCTTCCTCCAGGGGTGCAAAGAGAACAGCTTAATAATAATAACAATATTATTCGTCAAAACGAACAATCCTTAGCGGTTCGAATTTGTGGGTTGGAAGAGGGAGATGCACGAGCGGTTTACAAGAATTTTAGTGTTGATATGCGTCAATACGAAAACCTAGAGATGTTTCTTCATGCAGAGTCTCAAGAGAACGAACCTCAATTAAGCGATGGAGATGTAACGGCTTTTATGCGTTTAGGAAATGATTTAACTCAAAATTTCTACGAAGTTCAAATACCACTGGACATTAGCCCTCCAAACAGTTTAGATCCTGAAGCGGTTTGGCCCGTAGAGAACAGAATGAATATACCGCTTAGGTTACTTCAAAAGATAAAGTCTCGCGTCTTAAATAGTGACAATAATCCGAATCCAGATGACAACGGTATTGTCTTTTTTGATCAGTCAGAATTAGACGAATCTTGGTCTGGGGGACCAGAAAACGAACTCCGTATAGGAATAAAAGGAAACCCAAGTTTTGGAAATGTTCGTACCATAATGCTCGGTATTAGAAATAGCGCCACTTCCGATGTTTGTGTAGAAACATGGTTTAATGAATTGCGACTTTCAGAATTAAAAAACCAAGGAGGTTGGGCGGCAGTAGCTAGTGTTGACGCTAATTTAGCCGACTTCGCTACCATTAGTGCAACAGGGAGTAGAAGCACCGTCGGTTTTGGTTCCATTGACCAAGGTCCAAACCAAAGAAGTCGTGAGGATGTAAAAGGATATGATCTTGTAACGAACTTAAACTTAGGGCAATTGCTGCCGGTTAAATGGGGGGTTCAATTGCCCTTTAATTATGGGAGATCTGAAGAATTAATTACACCTCAATATGATCCTCTTTTGCAAGACGTAGAGTTAAAAACAAGTTTAGACAATGCCCAGAATTCAGAAACAAGAGATGCCATTTTAAATCGTTCAGTAGATTATACAAAAAGACAAAGCATTAATTTTATTGGAGTTCGGAAGGAGCGCACAGGAGACGCAAAGCCAAAAATATATGATATTGAAAATTTTGCTTTTTCGTATTCCTATAACCAAACAGATCACCGTGACTTTGAAATAGAAGAATCTTTAGATCAAAACGTTCGATTAGGAGCGACTTATAGCTATAATTTTACCCCAAAGTCTATAGAGCCTTTCAAAAAGAATGACTCTCTATTTACGGGTAAGTATTGGCAGCTGTTAAAGGACTTCAATATCAATTATTTGCCAACGAATGTAAGTGTAAGTTCAAATATAGTGCGACAGTACAATGAGCAGAAGTTTAGAGAGATAGATTTATTGCCAGGAAATATTGGATTGCCAACGCTGTACCAGCGTAATTTCTTGTTTGATTGGCAATACGCTATAAATCATAATTTAACAAAGTCGCTTCGCTTTAATTTTTCATCATCGAATAACATGATCGTGAAAAATTATTTAGGCTTAAATGGAGTTCCAGATCAATCGGTTGGAGTATGGAGTGGATTCTTTGATGTTGGAACGCCAAATTCACATTTTCAGTCGTTGCAGGTCAATTACGATTTACCATTTAGCAAAGTACCCTTTTTAAAATTTATTAGAGCAACCTATTCTTTCACAGGTGACTTTCAATGGCAGAGGAGCAGTGCACAGTTTAGCAACATTCCTATAACATTAAGCGATGGCACCGAAGGAATTTATAACCTAGGAAATACAATTCAGAACGCCAGTACACATAGGATTAATTCAACGTTTGACATGAATAATTTCTACAAGTACATTGGCTTGTCTAAAAAGAAGAATACTAGAACCTCTGCTGGTGGCGATAGATTTAATAATGCAAAGGGTGACGCAGGAGGAAAGGGCGGAAATTCTAAATCGGGGGGAGACAAAAAATCTGGAAAAGGAGGCCGCGGTAAAGGAGATGACGACCCATCATCTTTAGCTGGTGGTGACGATGGAAAGGGTGGAAAAGGCGGAAAAGGTAGAAATGGGGGTTCATCCGGTTCATTGAATGCGGGCGATAAAGCTTTGAATACCGTTATTGGCTTAGCTACTTCAATCAAGAAAATACAATTAAATTATCAAGAGAATAACGGGATATACTTACCTGGTTATACGCCGTCGATTGGGTTCATTGGGACACTGCAGCCAACTGCTGGTTTTACTTTTGGAAGTCAGGCCGAAGTGCGAGATTTGGCAGCTCGGAAAGGATGGTTAACGCTGTATCCAGAATTTAACGATCAATACACCGAGGTTGAAAGTAGGCAATTAGATGTTCAAGCGAATATCGAACTACTACCTGATTTAAAAATTGATTTAAACGGAAGAAGGGTTTATTCTGAAAACTACGCTGAAAACTACATAGTTGAGGATGATGAATATCGATCTTTGACACCAAATACATTTGGAAACTTTAACATCACTACGATACTTATTGGAACCTCTTTTGGCAGTAATACTGATGTGACCTCTGCGGCATTTGAAAATTTTAGAGGCAATAGACTTGTTGTAGCCGATCGATTGGCAACCGATTTTTATGGCAGTGCTGCATTCCCAAGAGATGAAGAAGGATATCCTGTAGGATTTGGAAAGGAAAGTCAGGACGTGCTCTTACCTGCATTCCTTTCAGCCTATAAAGGGAGTGATCCTTCTAAGGAGAAAACAGGAATATTAAGAGATGTACCTTTGCCAAATTGGGATATGAAATATACTGGTTTGATGAGGTTGAAATGGTTTAAAAAGCGATTCAGAAGATTTTCAATACAACACGGATATCGTGCCGATTATACAGTAAATCAATTTCAAACCAATCTCGATTTTGATACAAATGACCCTCAAGCAACAGATCAAGCGGGTAATTTCAAAAGCAAAGTCTTGCTAACCAATATAAATCTTACAGAGCAATTCTCACCTTTGGTACGAATTGACTTCGAGATGAAAAACTCCATAAAAATATTGGCCGAGTACAGAAAAGACCGTGCGTTGTCGCTCAGTTTTGCTAATACCCTCCTAACCGAAATTAAAGGAGATGAAATAATTATTGGGTTTGGATATCGAATTAAAGATTTGAAAATTGGAACTAATTTTGGCGGAAAGAAAACAATTCTGAAAAGTGATCTGAACTTTAAATTGGATATTTCTCGAAGAGAAAATAGAACGGTAATTCGCTATTTAGATGTTAACAACAATCAAACAACGGCTGGTCAAACAATTTACGGACTGCAACTATCAACAGATTATGCACTAAGTAAAAACTTAACAGCATTGTTTTATTATGACCATTCTTTTTCTGAGTATGCAATTTCGACAGCCTTTCCTCAAACAACCATTAGAGGAGGGTTTACACTTCGATATAATTTTGGAAACTAATTAACTAACAATATCTTTTAAACACTACTATTATGAATGTACCTACCGAATTAAAATATACAAAAGACCATGAATGGATTAGCATTGACGGCGATATTGCAACGGTTGGCATTACTGAATTCGCTCAGGGAGAGTTGGGCGATATTGTCTATGTTGAAGTAGAAACTGTCGACGAGACAATGGAGGCTGATGAAGTTTTTGGCACTGTGGAGGCAGTAAAAACTGTTTCAGATCTTTTTCTTCCCTTGTCTGGTGAAATTATCGAATTTAACGATAGTCTAGAGGCAGAGCCTGAAAAAGTAAATAATGATCCTTATGGCGATGGTTGGATGATTAAAATTAAAATAACGAACCTCGATGAACTCGATAATTTACTAGATGATGCCGCTTATAAAGAAATTATCGGAGCCTAAAACCCTTGCATTTATTGGGGTAGCATACACGCTTTTTACAACCACAATCTTACTCATGCCTGGTTCAGAAATTCCCCAGATAAAGATTGCTTTTATCGATAAGATCGCTCATGTGTTTATTCATGTCTTTTTAAGTTTTATATGGCTTTTGTACGCCTTTTCGTGGGATAAATATCCTGTATCTGTTAAAAAGGTAAGTATTGTTTTGCTGGCATGCTTCTCTTACGGAATAGTAATAGAGGTGGTGCAACTTCTTTTTATACCAGCGCGCAGTTATGATGCTTTCGATATTATAGCCAATGGGTTTGGCAGTGTTATAGGCTTGTTGATCTACAGGGCTTTTAGGAACACATTGTCAAATGCGTAGCGTTATAAAAAATTACGAAGCTTAAAACTATAATAGCATTGATAAATGAGTTTAGTTGGTAACAATGCATTCTTTTTTGATTGGTCCTCATCTGTATTCTTATTTTTGGCACAATAGTTGGATTTAATCAAATTGTATTGTTATTTCTTCAATAATGAAGTAGTTTGCGTTCAAAGTGTAGGGCCCGACTATTTAATTTGAATTAAAAATAAAAACGAATGATTATTTTATAATCTAAAGAACTAATTTTCATCTTTAATTACAGAGATTTTTATTAATTTAGCACCTATATAAAGAAACGAATATGGAACCAAAGAAAAATCCAAAGGCAGACCTAAGTAAAAGAAGTATGTTGTTTTTCCAATTAGGAATGATTCTTATGTTATTCCTTTCATGGCAGGGGATTGAATGGAAAACCTACGATAGGTCGTTGGCTATTGATACTCTGAATGTTGGAGATGAATTGGACGAAGAAATCCCGATTACTCAAACCGTAACGCCACCACCACCACCACCACCACCACCACCAGCTCCTGAAGTGATTGAAGTAGTTGAAGATGAAAAGGAAGTTGAGGAGACCATTATTGAATCTACAGAAACAGATCAGGAAGAGGAAATAATGGAAATTGCTGAGATAGAGGTTTTTGAAGAAGAAATAGATGACGTTCCTTTTGCAGTAATTGAAAATGTGCCTATATATCCAGGTTGTGAAAAAATGATTGGAAATGCGGGCAAGAAAAAATGCATGTCTGAGAAGATTCAGAAATTTGTTCAAAAGAAGTTTGATACTGAATTGGCGAATGATCTAGGTCTCGAGGGAAGACAGCGTATATCTGTACAGTTTAAAATTGATAAGAATGGAAATGTTGTTGATGTAAGAGCACGTGCGCCACATCCTAAGTTGGAGCAAGAAGCGGTTTCTGTTGTTAGGGCATTGCCAAAAATGACACCAGGAAAGCAACGTGGTAAATCAGTGGGTGTTCTGTATGCCCTGCCTATTTTATTCCAAGTCGAAAATTAACTGTCACAATAGTATGCAAATCCCACTCATAACGAGTGGGATTTTTTTTTCGCAGGGATTTCAATTAAAAAGGATGATTGTTTCGAGTGATTGAGCGCTATTATTATTGAATTCCTTACATTTAAGTTAAAAGGAAACCTAATGTAGTGTCGTCTTAACCAAACCTAAAGGCATTCTAAAAAAGCTGTATCTTTAGTAATTAAAAAAGTAATTATTCAATGAAGCATTTAGCCTCTTTTCTCATTTTGCTGATTTCAGTTCACTCCTATGCTCAAGAATCAATAGGAAGTTTCGAAAAATACCCAGTTTTTTCTGGATGTTCTGATACTGCTACAGAAAATTTGGAAAGTTGTTTCAATGACACAATGCAGGTATTTGTGCTTGCAAATTTTAAAAATCCTGACATTGTTACTTCACAAGATTACAAGGGAATGGTTACTGTTTTTTTTGAGGTTACTAAAGAAGGGGATTTTGAAATTATTTATGTGGATGCCTTATACAAAGAGTTAAAAGATGAGGTGAAGCGAATTTTTGCCCTCCTGCCAAATATAACTCCAGCGACGTATAATGGCAATGCAACATACGTTCAGTTTACAATGCCAATTATGATTCCGTTAATGGACCTAGTACCTATCGAAGTTATTGCTGAGGTAGATGGGGGTGAGAAAATACAAGAAGTTGAAAAAAGTGACACGCTTATAAACGAATATGATGCCATTGTAAAAATTCCTTATGCAAATGATGAATACAAAAGCAATATAAACATACCGCTGTCTCACCATAATTACAGTAAGTTTGACCCTTCATTAAACAGGGTAGGCTTGAATAACCATACCGCTCAAAAACCTTATATATACTCTGAGGTGAACAAATATTACAATTTTGAAGAAAAGAATCAAGCACTTCTCAGGGATCGTAATTCCTGGCTTGGCAGAAAACTTTGGAACGAGCATATGGTTACATTAAAAGGGAAAGACTATTGGCTTACCTTAGACCCAGGAGTCGATTTACAATCCGGTATAGATTCGGAAAACCATACGAATAGCACGACATATAATAATACACGGTTAATTACGACCCAAGGAGGCATTGGAAAGAACATTAGTTTTTTTGCAGTGATTTATGAAAGTCAAGGACGGTTTGCAGGTTATTTTAATCGCTACGCTGAGTCAATAAAACCAGACGGAGGAAATCCGGCAATTATTCCTGGACAGGGAATAGCGAAAGAATTTAAAGCAGATTCTTATGATTATCCTGTGGCAACTGGACATGTTTCTTATTCTCCGTCTAAAGCCTTTAATTTACAGCTAGGTCATGGGAAACTTTTCCTGGGAGACGGGTATCGATCTTTACTGTTGAGTGATAATGCTAGTTCGTACCCTTTCTTTAAGCTGAACACTACTTTTTGGAAACTGAAATATACTAATACGTGGATGTCTTTACGTGATGTTCGGCCTGAGGTTACAGACAGTGGTTCTTTTAGAACTAAATTTATGGCGAATCATTATTTGAGTTATAATGTTACAAAACGTCTCAACATTGGCTTGTTTGAATCTATAATTTGGCAAAATGATAATGATCGAGGATTTGATTTTAATTACATGAACCCAATAATATTTTTTCGAGCAATTGAGTTTTCCACCGGTTCGAGGGGTGGAAACGCTTTGATAGGACTTACAGCGAAGTATAAGTTTACTGATCGTGTGAACGCTTACGGACAATTTATAATTGATGAGTTTTCAACCAGTGATGTCTCAGGGGCAAATGGAAGCTATAAAAATAAGACGGGATATCAATTGGGTGTAAAATATTACGATGCTTTTGGATTAAGCAATCTAACGCTTCAGGCAGAATACAACAGGCTGCGGCCATTTACTTATTCCCATAATTCAGTGGTCTTAAACTATGGGCATAACAACCAATCTATGGCCCATACGTTAGGGGCTAATTTTTCTGAATTTATTGCAATTGCACGCTATGATTATGGAAGGGTGTTTGCCGACGCGAAGTTTATTTTTGCAAAAAGAGGTTTTGAATTTAACACATCAGAAGATAGTTTTTACTACGGCGGAAGTATCTATGGAACGGAAGATGACCGCGAACAAGATAATGGTTATGAGATTGCAGGTGGGAATACCGCTAAATTCTTTCATATGGAATTACAGGGCGGCTATGTTATTAATCCGGCAACAAATTTAAAAGTGTACGCGAGCTTAATATACAGAAACCTAAATCCAAAAGTGGATACAGAAACTGTTTTTAAAAGTGAAACAACCTGGGTCAACTTGGGAATCCGAACCGATTTGTTTAACTGGTATAACGATTTTTAAGTTACTTTTTATACTTTTTTGACACTTCCTTGTAGAGGGTTCGAACCAAATTTTCAGTAGTAATAAATCCTTCCCCAAAACCTTGGTCATCGTACTCTTTAGTGATTTCAGTCATCGATACAACTTGTTCTTCAGTTTTCTTGCTAACAACGTGAAACGCGATTCGGTCATTTAAAAAGCGAAGCATGTTATAGGTATATGAAACATCATCTTTAGAAGCAATTGGTCCATGGCCAGGGATCACAATGGTTTCATCGTTTATCAGTCTTAAAACCTTCTCAAGTCCCTTCATGTAACCGTTCAAACTCCCATTATTTTCAATGTCAATATACGGATAGGTTTTATTCACAAAGGCATCGCCGGTGTGCATTACATTACTCTCAGTGAAATAAAGTAGTACGTCTCCGTCGGTATGCGCTTTGGGGATGTGAATAGCTAGAATTTTTTCGCCATTAAAGTTGAATGTTAAATCTTTTGAAAAGGAAACAACGGGCAAGGTCCCTTGTGGCAAGTTCATAATGTCTTCAACGCTTCCTACTATTTTTTCAGCATCTCTGGTTGCCGCTTTTTTATCTTCAACTGTTGTAATTTTGGCTCCTTGACGCTCTATAATACTGTCGATACTTCTTTGATGTTTATCTTGGGCGGCCTTCATATAAGGAGCCGTCATTCTTCTTCTTGCCATTTCGTGAGAAAAAACAAGAGCGCCTTCATTTGTTAGATTTCGATTTCCTCCAACGTGGTCTCCGTGATGATGCGTGTTAATTAATAACTTAATAGGTTTCTTGCTTAACGATCTAATCCTTTGAACAATATCCGCTGAAGCATCTGATAACTGACTGTCAATAACGAAAACACCGTCATCACCAACACTAACACCAATATTACCACCTCTGCCTTTTAGCATAAATATATTGTCCTTGACTTGGATTACGCCTATTTTGTTTGCCTTATAATTAGTCACGGAGGCATTCTTGTTTTCTTCCAACATATAGTCTGAATCCTCTTGACCAGAGGAATTAATCGTTCCGAATAAAAAAAGTATGAGAATCGCGTATTTGTTGTACATATAGATAGGATTTAATGAAAGGCTGAAATTAAGAAAAAAGGATAAGTATTGCACTAAACATTGTCATGATTATATTGTTAAAATAGGGAAGGTACCGTATCTTTGCAATCTCCAACTCTAAAAGCGTTGCCCTTAGGCTTTTGATAAGGCTTATTGTAATAAGAAAAACCTAAATAAAAGAGATTGCCCGCTACCAAATCTTATACTATACAACAGTCTGTGGTAAAAAACTTCACTGATATAACGAAGATTCGATTGTCAATAAGTGTCGTTTTTTCATCGGTTGCTGGTTATTTGTTGGGGGCTACCACTATAGATTTCTTTATTTTATTTCTTCTATGCGTGGGAGGTTATTGCATGGTTGGAGCTTCCAACGTTTACAATCAAATTATCGAAAGGGATTTAGACGGGTTGATGAATCGTACGAAAGATCGCCCAATTCCTTCAGGCCGTATGAATGTTCGTTCGGCTTTTGCCTTAGGTACTTTTCTCACCGTTATTGGGATCGTTGTATTATACATCATCAATCCTAAAACGGCCATGTTCGGTGCGATATCAATTTTCATGTATGTTAGTTTATACACGCCATTAAAAACGAAAACACCTCTCTCTGTATTTGTGGGAGCTTTTCCTGGCGCCATACCTTTCATGCTTGGTTGGGTTGCTGCAACAGATGATTTTGGAATCGAGGCGGGGACGCTGTTTATGATTCAATTTTTTTGGCAATTCCCGCATTTTTGGGCAATCGGTTGGTTTCTTTTTGAAGACTATAAAAAAGGAGGATTTTTTATGCTTCCGAACGGCAAACGAAATAAAGGAACTGCGATTCAAGTCATTTTATATTGTATCTGGACGGTATTGGTGTCATTAATTCCGGCATTTCATGTTACGGGGAGTTTGAAACTTAGTCCGGTAGCAGCTATCTTAATAGGAGGTATTGGTGTGTGGTTAGTCTATTATGCTGTAAGGCTAATTCAACAAAAGACAGATAAAGCAGCGAAACAATTGATGCTGGTAAGTGTAAGTTATATTACACTGTTACAGATAATATATGTAGTCGATAAGTTTATAAGATAATCAAGAATTTTTGAAGCAATGAACTATACAGAAGGAAGTCACGAAGAGAAAGTATATCGCGCAAAGAAGAATATGTTGTGGTTTGGTATTATTAGTCTCGTAATGAGTTTTGCGGGTCTAACTAGCGCCTATGTGATAAGTAAAACAAGAAAAGACTGGTTGACAGATTTCGAAATCCCACAGTCCTTTTATATTAGTTTGCTGGTGATTAT
>TARA_B110000211_G_scaffold133702_1_pt1 | contig 17631 bp, 15 predicted proteins | sample TARA_B110000211 | Tara Oceans TARA_B110000211 (sample SAMEA4397516) | marine metagenome | biome: Polar Biome; feature: [DCM] deep chlorophyll maximum layer (ENVO:01000326); material: water (ENVO:00002006), including particulate matter (ENVO:01000060) such as... | depth 30 m
CATACAAAAACGTGTTTTATGTTTTACACCTTGCTCTTGCGCTAACCCTTGTAAAGAGAGTTCTGCCATACGCTTAGTCGCGCCCATTACATTTGTTGGACGTACCGCTTTATCTGTGGATATAAGCACAAAAGTTTCTACCTTTGCGTTGACTGCTGCTTTTGCTGCGTAATAAGTACCAAATACATTATTGCGCACACCTTCAACAACGTTATGCTCAACTAAAGGAACATGTTTATAAGCAGCTGCGTGATAAACAGTTTGCACACCAAATGCTGTCATTACAGTTTCAATTCGATTAATACGTTGCACCGAGCCCATTATAGGTATTAACTCAATATCAAGGTTATTATTAGTAATGTACTCACTAAGCTCCTTTTCTATTGAATATAAACCAAACTCACTAAGCTCAAATAAAACAAGCTTTGTTGGTTTTTGTTTAACTATTTGTCTACACAGTTCAGAACCGATAGAGCCACCGGCTCCTGTAACCATAACCACTTTATTAGCAATGTTAGCGGTCATTAAATCAGTATTTGGTTCAACAGGGTCACGACCAAGTAAGTCTTCAACACCAACCTCTGCTATTTCAGCAAGCTTTGCTTTGCCCTCTACTACATCAGCCATACCCGGTATTGAGAGTACGTTAATTGTTAAAGGTTCTAATTGGGCGAGTATTTCTTTACGGCGTGCGCGAGTTGCGCTTGGGAGTGCTAATAAAACTTTACTTACCTTGCGTTTATTTATGAGCTCGTAAATACCTTTAAAGCATAAAACGGGTATACCTTGAATGATTGAACCATGTTTAGTTGCATCATCATCAATGAACGCTCTAACAAAATACTCTGGTCCAGCACCTAATGCAGTCGCTAATTGTCGTCCGGCAGAACCCGCCCCATAAATAATGACAGGTTCTTTTTTACTTGTCGTCATTCTGCCAATCATCGCGCGTACCAATACGCGAGACCCACCGACAGTTAATAAGCACAACCACGCAAATATAAATGGCATCGTGCGCGGTATATCTATACCTATAAAAAAGGCGATTAAAACCAAACTGACCGTTGTTATTACAGTGCCTAGTACAATTGCCCAAATAGCTTGTGAGTTCATGTATCTAAGTACAGCACGATACAAGCCTAAACTTATAAATGTATATAAGCTAACCGGAATTAACACTGCCAATAAAAGCCAATTATCTAAACGCTGCAGCGACTCAAAGCTATCAAGCCTTACAATAAGCGCTAGCCAAAACGCCAATACAATAAATAACGAATCAATACACAGTGTAATTATACGTTTTTTAGCACGCGATGCGTTTAAAATAGAGCGAATGAAACTATCCATGGCACGTTCCTTTGTGGTGTAAATACGAGGTCAACCCAGTATCGTGTGTGAAATTAACAATTTGGTAACTATAACAAATAATAGACTAGGGTAATTAGCTTTAATGAAGTCAATCGTTGAGTAAATAGTAATGAATTACAATATTACAGCCCGATAGAGGGAAGTTGATAATTTCAGATATCTCACTATTGGTGTAATAAATGATGGTTAAATGTGTCTCAGAAATGTCTCAGCCTGAGACGCATTTTAAAATAAATACTTTCGAATTAACTAGTTAAAAAAATCAAAAAAGTACTCCCGATAAATATACGATCGGACCTAGGTACTATTATAAACAGTAAGCGCTATTTAACTCTGTCACCACTACCACTACCAGTCACTGTCATGAGTATATATTTAAAATAGTTACCTATAGTGAGTGTATCAATCATTTCACGATCGGTTTTAGCAAGTAGTTCAGGGGTAGACATGTCAATCTCGTTTACTTGGGCAAGGCCAGTAATGCCTGGGCGCACTGCGAACACGTTTTTAGCTTCTCGCGCTTGCGTTAATTCTTCTTGGTTAAACAAACCAGGGCGAGGGCCAACTAAGCTCATTTCACCTTTTAATACATTCCATAGTTGCGGAAGTTCATCAAGCTTAGTTTTACGTAAAAACCCACCAAATGAGGTAATTGATGCAGTACTTGCTAAATGGCTAGCTACCGATGCTGTCTCAACAGTCATGGTTCTAAACTTAACTAAGGTGAACGGTTTTTTATTACGACCAACGCGCTCTTGGGTAAATATAGGTGAGCCAGTATCAAATAAGCCAACGATGTATAAAATCACTAAAAATGGCATTGTAAATAATAATCCAAAAAGTGAAAACAAAAAATCGAGTAAACGTAACATTTATAAATCCATTAATTATCATGTGAGGGCTTTTTAACTGCTAATTTAAAACCATACTCAACGGAGTATGGTGGTGTCCAATTAAGGGTGTTTTTTGTATGGGTAATATCTAATTGAAGGCAGCCCGTAAGCCTATCAACGACATCGCTTTTATTAAGCATTTTACCGACTATGTAAAAACACCAAACTGGCACTGGTAAAGAAAAGTTTTTTTTATTTTGTACTTTAGCCATCAATGCCACCATTTGAGCGGTTGATAGATCATTATCATCGGATACTAAAAATACTTGATTTGCAGCTTTTGGATGTTCAATACACAACTTAATCAAATCAACTAGGTTATAAACAGAAACAAAGCTTCGTTTGTTAGTTTTTATAGCTCTAAAAGGCAACGGAAAACCTCTAGCAACAAACTTCATTAATGAAGAGAAATTTGCTTTAACACCTTCGCCATATACCAAAGGTGGCCTAATTATAACTATTTCCATGCCTGTTTGTTTACCTAACTCAAGTAATTGCTGCTCAGCTTCAGATTTTGAGATTCCATAAGGATCTTCGGCAGCTGTTTTATCACTTGCAGTGAAAGGAACTTTGCCACTTGTACTTTCACCGTTCACTTTGATCGAGCTTAAAAATATAAAGCGTTTAACGCCTGATCGTGCAGCTTGTTTAGCTAAGTTAAGTGTTCCTTGAGTATTTACAGCCCTAAATTCATTAAGAGGATTACTAGCAACATCATTCATTACATGAACTCTAGCAGCGCAGTGAATAACAACATCTACAGACGCTAAGGCTTTAATGTAATCAGTTTCTCCATCAATAGAGACTTTGTAAAAGGTAGTGTTAGGTAAGTTAACTTTATGTCGTCCAATAATAATCAACTCTTCAACGCTTAACTCTTTTATTATTAGCTCTTTAATCAGGTGCTTTCCAACAAAACCTGTTGCACCTGTTATAGCAACTCTCATACCGCCTCTTTATAAAGTTTTAAATGAGTTTCAATAACATCATCTATTTTAAAACAAGACTCCGCTAATGCCCTACCTTTTTTGCCCATAGCTATTCTTTTATCATCATTATCACAAAGTATTTTAATTGCTCTAACTATAGCCTCAGAAGATTTCACCGGGATAAGAAGACCCGTTTCATTAGATGTTATTGCATCTCGGCAACCTGGAACATCAGTTGTAATAATTGCACGCCCACAGGCTGCGGCTTCAATTAAACTTTTAGGCAATCCCTCTCTATATGAAGGAAGTACCATAATATGAGATTTAGCGATTATTTCTGCTGCATTAGTTGTAAAGCCCCAATGTTCTATATAACCAGAGTTTATATAATTACTAAGCTCTTCTTGGCTTAAAGAATTAGGATTATGAAGATCAATATCGCCCACTAATACAAACCGACCTTTAAAACCTGACTCTTTAAGTGCTACAGCAGCATCACAGAACTCAACCAAACCTTTATCTTTGAGTAACCGCGCTAGAAACATAATAACTTTTTCGCCCGCAGGTTCTGGTAAATATTTATAGGTTACTAAATCAACCCCCGAACCTCTAATAATAAGGCTTTGCTCAGGTTTTATTATTTTATTTTGAATAAAAATATTTTTGTCATTTTCGTTTTGAAAAATCACTTTGGTATTAAGTGAGTTTAATGCAATACGATACAACTTAGTGACTAAAAACCGAAGAATACGTGCTTTAAACCCTTTATCTATAAATACAAAGCCTAGACCAGAAATAGAAGCAACTCTTACTTTAATTTTCTTAAAGCGTGTGACTATCCCGCCATAGACAGCACCTTTGATAGTAACTAAATGAACTACGTCGGGTGAAACTTGTTTCACGACCACGTTCATCTCTTGAATAACCTTTAGTTCTTTTATTAAACTCGTACCACTTCTACTAATTGATAGAGGGTGAACAACAATACCTAACCCCTCAAGCTCAGCTTTGCGAACAGTTATGCCACAAGCAATATGAACTTCATAACCTTTTTTAATTGCAGCAATAGCGATGGGTAGCCTATGTGAAATAAAAAACCAATCAACATTAACTATGAATAGCAGTTTCATTAAATACCTTTGATAATTTTGAGGTTGTGAATATAAAGCTAACTGGTGAAATTTTAAATATAACTCAATAAAATGGACGATGACCCACCTATTTCAGTAGAGGCTAGGGTTATATAAAGTACGCGGTAGCATACCTATAAATTAAGGATAAATGTCTATTTAATTATGTCGTGTTTAAGTACATTGAACTATGTGATATTCATAAAAGCCAGCTATTGTAACTAAGTATAATTTGACTTTCTTTTCAGATAGAGTATACAAGCCACTAAAATATAAACCATAAATGGAAGCTTGAATATAGATAAATTAGTAACTAAAGCTGTGCGATGAAAATAAATAACAAAAATTAAAACTGAAGGTATAAGGCATAGAAACAAAATAGATGGCTGTTTTTTTAACCTAAAGCTTGCATAAGAAATAATTATTAAAAGTATAACTGGAATTATGATAAGCCCAATAGGGCCCATATATGAAAATGACTCACCAAAAGAAGATGAAGCCATACCAAAATCCACATCATAATAGTTTTCTTTTAGTAGCTGCGAGCTATTCGCTAACTTAGCCGAAATTGAACTTCGATATATTTCTCCGATAAAAGGAATAGGGGCAAATAACAAATCAACAATGTTGTTTTTATAATCAACTTTTTCAACAAGCGTTATAAAGTTCATTATTACGGACTTAGGGTCCACAAAAAACAAATCGATTACAACTCCAGCATCTAAAGTTGAAATTTTCTCCATTACCCTATCAAACCTAAATTCTTTTAGATCTTTGTAAAAAATCTTTATAGACAAAACAAAAAGTAAAACGAAAAACGCTATAGAAGCAAAAAAACACCTACGGATAGATAACAGCCTTATATGTTGCCCTCCATACCTATAAAATATAACAATAAGAATGGAAAATAAAACATTTGCCCGGCTTCCAATAAATATAAACATAAGCATGACTAAAATTGAAATATAAATTCCAACTTTATTTTTATTTCTCAACGATAAAAATAGACAAATCTGTTGAACCCCTGCAATAAATGCTAGAATAGCCCCTGATGATGCTTTTATATCAGACTTACTCTGAGTTAAACCATTACCGGTAGTCATAAATAAAAGCATTAATAGTAAAAAGAGAATAACAATCAAAATATTACAGTATTCATGCTCATTAACATTTCTTTGAGAGGTGAAAAGAGCCTCTCTCCCTTTTGTTGCAAAATCAAAAGTAACCATAGTTACAAGAAATGAAATAGAAAAGATAAATATAAATACTTTTAGCCACAGAGGGATATCCATTACTAAATCAACATATGAAAAGCCTTTAAAGTCAACTATGTCTCCTATAACAAAAGAGTAATAGTATATAAAAAAAACGCCGAACAAAGTAAAAAAGTCAAATGTTCTTTTTACAGAGAACAAATAAAGTATTATTGATAAAAAAAGCAAAGTAAGCAAAAAATCCATTACGTTCTCATAGCTTTGAAGTAAAATAATTGTCTCAAAAGTTATATGTGGAATATAGTTCTATTAGAGACATACTTACCATTCAGGTGAAGCATTAAATAATAATGCAAAAACTCATTTTTACAAAAACATTTTCAATATAGATATAACTTTCTTCATTTCAGAAAAATAACCAAATTAAAGTTAAATAATTAAAAATAAATAAACGAATATTCCTATTAGAAATAAAAGCAATGGCAACCACTTGACTTATATGATTTCTTTTAACTTTTCAATCCAAATGCTCATCCGTGCTTCCCAACTAAAATCATTAATAACTTTTTTATTCTTTAAACATAAATTACTATTATCAAATATCTGAATAATAGTTTTTGCGGTCTCTTTAGCATTTTTAAAATCCACTTGGCATCCATTTGAATATTTATATACCTCGTCGGAATAACCCTTTACATTTGATTGAACAAAAATAAATTTTTGATATTTTATATAATCATAAAGTTTAAGTGGACTACCTGGGCTCATACGATTATTCTTTACGGGAAGAATACAGGCATCAGATAATTGGATAATTTCATCGCACCCTTGAGAATCTAGAGGGGATATATTGTAGATGCTTTTTGAAGTATACCTCCCTGGGAGCTCACCTCCTGCTATAACAATAATTATATTAGCTTTTATTACTTCTATCTCTTTCGATAATTTATAAACATACTCTATCCCATGCCAACTACTCACAGAACCTGTAAAGCAAATTATTTTAGTATTTAAAGGGATTGCATATTTTTCTTTAAGTTCCTTAATATTATTACTAACATTAAAGTCCGTTCCAAAACCATTGTAAGTATAAAATGACTTATTCTTAAAGTTATACTTTTTAGTGTAACCCTCCTCTAAAGTTGGATGATTAAAAATTAAAACATCTGAATTCAGTTCTAATGATAATATATATCGTGCGGCGATGCTTAATAATTTTTTTTCAAATCTACTTTTGTCCATTACAGTTACTTCTTCTATTAAGTCTGCATGAACCTCCCGAACATACTTAACATTAATAAAATGGGCGACTAATAAAGGAAAGAAGCCAAGCCATCCTCTACAAATTATAACATCTGGTTTTTTTAATATTAGTAACACTGAGATTTTAAGCTCCAAATAAACTAGAGATAAAATCAGAGGGACTCTGTTTGAAGGGCTGAAATATAAAAAAGAACTTATTCCTTTATGTGTTGAGAGACTCTTTATTTTCTGACTTGTGGCTCTAGATTTCCCCCCACTCTTATTAACATCAAACCCAATACAATAAAACACATTCATAAAAAAACCTATATTACCCTTACATTAATACCTACGGATTGAAAATAATTATACACAGAAATAGCGTTATCCTTGATTGTTAAGGTATCTACAAAGCGAGTTATATCAAATGAATCTACTGAAGAAAACTCATAATCTCTACTTAAGCTATAGATAGCTGTAGTCCAAAAGCCTGAAATTATATCAGGTAAAGGCTCTATACTATTTGCGAAATATAGCTCTGCTGGCTGTTTAAGATCTTTAACTATATATCCTAAAAGAGTTAGATTATTTAATTTATTTAGAGAATCTCCTCTATGTGGAATGTAAAATAACTCTTTGCTTGCATAAAACTCTTTAACTTTTTTAAGTAAAAATAACTCCACATCAACTGATAATATATTTGCTTCTGAATACTTAGAGCCGAAAAAGTAAACTTTTTCTTTCTTAATAGGAAATTTCTCTATTACTTTCGTTCTTTTTTTAATTTTTTGAAGATTAAAAATAGAAGATACTTGCCAGTCAAATTGGAACTTTTTATTCATTCCAAGTACTTGATAGATGAGGTTTCTTATTTTATCCACTTTACTACTATATTCCGGATAGTTCACTCCTAAAGCCAAGTATCTATTTAAAATAATAATAGTTGCAGCCCCATCATCAAGTAATACAGCTTGTTTAACCCTTAACCCACGAATTAATAAATGGCCATATAAATCTCTAAAATCACCTAAACATACCTTTTCGAACGAAATCAACCTTAACCTTATATATACTTTAATTAATTTTAATTCTAATTCTAAATATGAAGAATAGCTGATTAAACGTTCCTCTTTTTCCACTTTACAATTCGATTCAACAACAGCACTCAACTGATTAAAACTATTAGGTTTTTTATTTTTATCTCCTAATAAAACAATAAAATACGCATTTTCTTTTGGATATTTATTTAATCGTTCCACTGCTGAAAGGTACTGAAATGGAGATGAAATAAAATATAAAGTTTTCATACATTTCCTAATATAAATTTAAAACCATTAAAAAATTATACTTTTGTGCACAAGTCACTATAACAGCACCAAAATCAATATAGCCTTTACCTCAAACATATTTTCATACCTTATTTTCATTCTATTTTTCTATTTCAAAGGCATCTACATTTACCATAACATAAAAATCTATACAGACATTACAAGTTTAACTACAGCTTAAATTCTTTTTCAAATTTAAAACCCAAGGCATTTTTACCTTTTTACTCGCGATTAACCAAGTTAGTAAAAACCTTATTAGCATTGAAGCACAAAAAGAGTATGCAGCGCCTTTTAATCCAAATATTGGTATTAGCACATATAACAATAAAACGTTTAGCGCGCCTGTAAGAATAGTTACAAGTGATAGTAACTTTGTTTCTTTTGAGTAGAATATATAGTTAGTTACCATTAAGTACATTCCACTAAATACTTGACCAAGTAACAGCCAACCAACAATAGTGGCTGCCTCACTGAAATTGTCACCAGCCACTAATGTAACCAACCATGGACCAATAATAAAGCCGAATATAGCAACCATTCCTAATACTAAAAAATACTTATAGGTATTTTTTACAATATTCATTTTTATTAGGTCGCTACCCTTAGCTAAGCTTTCAAACAACCAAGGTACATATGCTTTATTAATCGCATCGAATATTATAGATAAAACACTACTCAATTGAACAGCAAGTAAATAAACTCCCGCAGCGCCGAGACCTAAACTATCATTAATAACATACCTATCGGCACTCGATAATAAAAAAGCCCCAAATATATGTGGCACTAAAGGAGCGCCAAAATTGAGCGCCTCATATATGCTTTTTTTATTAGGAAGAGCAAACGTGATTAACTCATGCTTTACTAGAAGGTAGAAAGAAATAACCGCTGTAATAATACCTGTTATAAACAAAGCATCAATTCTACCTTGTACTCCCATTGAAAGCACCACAACAAATATTAATGATCCACATAAATTGAATAAGCTATTACCAACCTGCAATACACCATACTTTTTAGCTTCTCCTCTTATTTGCCATTGGCTCAACCTGAATCGAAGAATAAAAGAGCTAAAAGATATCGTTATAGCCAAATAAACCCAATGGCTGGGTATTGCTAACAACAAAGCAACTTTTTCATTAAATAACAAAGTAAATAAAGTAATTACTACAGCAGTAAAGGCAAGTATCCACATACAGCTTGTATTATAAATAGCTAACTCTGACTTGCTTATATTTTCATCGTAAAACTTACGTCCTGCAGCCCCAACCGTATTTAAACCAGTTAAACCCGCAAGCCCCGTAATTAATAGCTGAAACATGGCTATTTGACCATACTCTTCCACCGATAAATAACGAGTCAGTATAGGTAAAAGTAAAAAAGGTATTATTGCATTTAATATATTAGCTAAAAAATATACTGAAGTATTTTTAAAAAAACGGCTCATTAATTCATTTCATCAAAAAGAAACTCAGCAAATTTAAAATCCAATAGTGTATCTATATCAACTGAGTTTTCTGGAGTCATTATAAAGGGATAGTAATCATCCTCTAAAAATATTTTTTTTGTATTAATGAGTATATTATGATCCACTAAATATATTGCGCCATTTAATTGGTAAAACTCTTTAAGGTCTTGGGAGCGAGCGTTAGTAAGCCCTTTTATAAAATTTTTAAATTCATTAGGTGTATCTAATGGAGTAGCCCATAGCGGAGAGTGTTCGCATTTAGCCATAGAAACAACGCCTTTAGCCTGCTTTTCAATATATAGTGTTATTGCACTATCTATATCCTGCGTTGTTCGCAAGGGAGACGTAGGTTGTAACAAACAAACAATATCAAACTCCTCAAATTGCTTCGCATACTCTACAGCATGTAAAACTACATCAGCGGTTGTGGCTTCATCAGATGCAAGCTCAGCCGGCCTATTCAAGGGGTAAGTATTTGCATATTGAGCACTGATATTGAGTACTTGTTGGCAGTCTGAAGTAGCTATTGTTGTGCTGATATATTTCGAATTTTTTATCGCCTCAAATGTATGTGCTATGAGCGGTAAATTATTTAATAGTTTAATGTTTTTTTGGGGTAATCGTTTACTACCAGCCCTGGCTGGAACTACAGCTAATACTTTTGGTTTCATTTATATACCTAATTCGTGTATATCTAATTGTGCTTTATTAAAGTCATCATGGCGACCAACATCTAACCAATACTCGTGGATTGGAAATTTTAAAGTTTTAAAGCCTGCTTGCTGTTTTATTTCAAATAATGTTGGCATATCTAATCGCTCATTCTTTGGAAGCGAATTAATTATGTCATTAGAAATAATATAAATACCAGCATTAACAAAATAACGGTACGTAGGCTTTTCTACCATTGCTGTAATTTCGTGCCCTTCACCTTCAATAACACCAAATGGAATTTTAATCTCATAATCACGCACGCACATTGTTGCGTCACTTGCTTGTTTAATATGAAAGTCAAGCACTTTAGAAAAGTCTACATTTGTTAAAATATCGCCATTAATCATAATTAAAGGCTCATTTGGTAACGTAGTTGGTAATAAAGAAAGTGCGCCGGCTGTACCTAATGGCATCTCTTCATGTATGTAGGTAATTTCGACATCAAATTTTTTGCCAGTCCCAAAGTAATCCATAATAACTTCTGGTAAGTAATGTGTAGAGATATAGAATTTATAAAAGCCATGATTTTTAAAGTTATTAATTAATGTTTCAAGCATTGGTTTGTTACCAACTTTGAGCATTGGCTTAGGGCAATTATCTGTTAGCGGTTTTAAACGCGTGCCAAACCCACCAGCCATTATAAAAACAGGATTTTCGCGTTTTTTAACTGTTAAAGTATCATATAATGTTTTTAAGCCTACTAAGCAGCCTTCATCATCAACTAACGGCAAAGATAGTATTTGTCTTTGTTGCATTATTTTTCTTAGCTCTTCTGTAGCAAGATTCACGTTTGCACTTAGTGGGGTGTCATTCATTATTTTGTTAACTGCATCTGTTAACTCAACTCCTTTAAGTATTCCTCGCCTCACATCACCATCAGTCACCATACCGACTAATTTATTATCATCCACTACGAGAGCTACTCTGAGTGCTTCTTTATCAATTACTTTTAATGTGTCTTTAATTGAAACTGTTGGAGTTATTACCACTTTTTTCCAGTTAACAGTCATGTGTTATACCTAATCCTTTAATTACTGAACGCGCGCCATATACAATTGAGTTAGAAGGTATTGATTTAGTTATATTTGCACCAACGCCCACAACGGTGTTACAACCAATAGTTATATTATTAATAACCTTAACGCCTGTTGCTAAGTGAACATTATTTTCAATTATTACCTGCCCACTCAAAATAGTCCCTGGCGCTAAATGCGTATGTTCACCAATACAGCAATCATGATCAACAGTTACCGAGGTGTTAATTATACTATTTTCACCAATTCGACTACCTATGTTAATAATAGCATTGTTCATAACCTGCACTCCATCAGTTAATACAGAGTAATCAGATACTAAAGCTGAATTAGAAACAACGGTAGCAAATACATACCCTAACTTTTTAAAACGATTATAAACAGCTTCCCTAAATGACTTGTATGGCATTGAGCCAATACCGTTAACTAATAATATATCTTTTGGACTAAATTTAAGGATGTCGTCATCATTGAAAAAATGTTCTATATTTTCGAAAATTATATGTCCTGCAGTTAACTGTGGAGCGACTACACCAACTATCTTCTTTTTTTGCCTGATAAGGATTTCAGCTAATGCTGCAGCATGGCCTCCGCCACCAATAATTAAAAGAGGTTTATTTTTCATCGAGTAGTTGACCAACTAAATAATCTTTAGTAGCTGGAGTACCTAATAGTTTCCAAAAATTAATTGGTGCAATACCGTCCCCTGGCCGCTTTACTGAAATAAGCTGTTCAGTCAAAACCTCACCTTGTTTAATTGTTTGTGCTGCAACTAAGCTTTTACGAGCGACTACTTTATTTTTTACTTCAGAAGGTCGTGGGCCCTTAATTCCATCACCTAATATTTTTTCCACAATGCGAATGCCATCAACCATTTCTTTTAATTCGATAGGATCAAGAGATGCTTTGTGATCTGGGCCCGGTAATGCTTTATCAACAGTAAAGTGCTTTTCAATTAAAGTAGCTCCTTTGGCAACAGCCGCAATAGGAACCACTATGCCAGCACTATGATCTGAGTACCCTACTTTCAACTTAAATGCATCTTTCATTGTGTCCATAGCATTTAAATTTATATCATTGAATGGAGCTGGGTATTCAGTTGTGCAATGTAAAAGCGTTACTTTGTCTTTTAATAATTGCTTGCCTTGTTCTGAAAAGTAAGCTGTTTGTAAGGCTTCATCTGTTGGGTTACCTTTGGGGTTTAAATAACCAAAAGCAATTACCGATAATACTTGCTCGATTTCAGAAAGTGTCGCCATACCTGTTGATACAATTAGATCACAGCCTGTTCTTGCGTGCTCAAGTACCAATGGCGCATTTGTTATCTCACCAGATGGTAACTTTAATCGTGTTATTCCTAAATCATCAACTAAAAACGATAGGCTCTCTGAATCGAATGCTGTAGATAAAAACTCAATACCTAAATCATTACAATATTTAACTAACTTATGATGTGTCTCGTAGCTTAATTCTAATCGCTTTAGCATTGAGTACTGAGACTCTTTTTGGCCACTATTCGTAATCTGATACTCAGCCTGCTGTGCATCTTCAGTAACCAAATTTTTAGCTTTAAATGTCTGAAATTTAACTATATCAGCTCCAGCTTGATGCGCTGCATCAACAAGGGAAAACGCTAAATCGTCACTGCCATTATGATTAACACCCGCTTCAGCAATAATTAATGTCATAAGATTTCTCATTTTAAGTCGTAAAAAGATTTGCTCGGCTCAAATTCTAAGGATTTAAGCATTTGAATTACTTGAGCGCTTGCATTACCAGCGCCATATGGATTTGTTATTGTTTCGCTAGGAGTTTTATAGCTTCCTGTAATAGCCGATTTTATCGCTGCTGAAATAGATTCTCTTGTCGCAGTGCAGTTAAGAACACTTTTAGCTGCTAAACGACCTTTTTGTCTTATACCTATATTAACTGTAGGCACATTGAACGCAGGAACTTCAATAATTCCGCTTGATGAGTTGCCTATAACAGCCGCAGCATTTTTTACAGTGCTGAGGTAGCGCTTTTGTCCCAATGAAGTTATTGCACAAACTCTAGTTGGATATTGTTTAGCATAATCTTCAAGTATTGGGATTATACGACGACCACCATCATCGGCATTTGGATATGTTAGAATAACTTGATGATCTTTAAAATTATCTAATGATTCAAGTAATGCTACAAAGCTTTGCTCTGGAGGCTCTGCACCTAGCGTTACAGGATGATAAGTAACAAGGAAGTAAGGTTGCTTTAAATCAAAATCTAACGAGACACCAATATCATTAATATTCATGAAGTCGCTACGAGCTAAATGATCAAGACCGATGGCACCAATATTTTTAACACGGTCAGGTACTTCACCTAGCTGTATAACACGCTGACGGTATTGCTCAGTAGACGTTCCATGTAAATAGCTAAGCTTGGTAATAGCATGGCGAATCGCATCATCGTATGCGCCTTCAGTTATTTCTCCACCGTGCAGGTGTAAAATAGGTATACGTAATATCATCGCAGTTTGAGCAGCGGCAAGAGCTTCGAAGCGATCACCTAAAATAACAAGCGCATCTGGCTTTAATCGACTTAATGCGTCAGCAAAACCTAGCACCCCTAGCCCCATACTTTTAGCGATGCCGACTGCGGTATCTGATGATAATAGAATTTCTATTTTCTCATCTATTGTAAAGCCATCTTGCTCTATTTGTTTATAGGTTTCACCAAACTCTGATGACAGATGCATACCTGAAACTAATAGCTGTAAAGTAAGCTCTGAATCATTATGAATGTCTTTTATAAGCCAATATAGAAGCCCATATTCAGCACGCGTACCTGTAAAAACAGCTATTTTTTTTGTCATTATAACCCGCCTAAATTTTCAACTGGAGAGCTTGGTATATTAACTAAATGAGCTTCAATAAACTCTGAGTGAGTTAAATCACCACGTAGCGCATTTTTAAACATAGGTAATCTATGCATTAATTGCCATATTGGTCGAGTCATTACACCTTCAGCATTAGTTTGCTTTAGGATCTTTTCTCGCTCAGAATGATTTGGACAAATAATTGCATTTAACCAATAATTTGATTTTGCATAGCTAGGCTCTGTTACAAATTGAAAATCAGACCCTTTAAAAAAGTCTAAATATAAGTTTGCTAGATGTCGTTTATTATCGACAAATACTGTAAGACTTTCCATTTGCGCGCATCCAAGTGCCGCGTTTAAGTTAGGCATGCGATAGTTAAAACCCGCCTCATCATGGAAGAATTCATACGGATGAGGAACCTTAGCAGTAGTTGTTATATGCTTTGTATGCAGCCCTGACTCTAAGCTTTTACATAAAACCATGCCACCACCACCAGTGGTAATAATTTTATTTCCATTAAAGCTAATAGCAGCAAAATCACCTAACGTACCAGTATGCTTACCTTTATAAAAAGAACCTAGACTTTCTGCAGCATCTTCTACTAAAGCAATACGCCACTCATTACACACATTGATTAGTTCATCAAGCTCAACAGGATGCCCAAATGTATGCATTGGTACAACAGCTTGAAAACGTTGCTTTGTTTTTTTATGTATAGGTCCTGATTCGGTTAGCACTGCATGCTGCTCTAAAAATGTAGACAATGCTTTAGGGCATAATCCTAGACTCAAAGGTGACACATCAACGAATGCGGGCTCTGCCCCCATGTGATGTACTGCATTACAGGTTGCTACAAAAGTTAGAGCTTGAGTAATAACGATATCGTTACTTTTAACACCTGCCATATACAATGCTGCATGTAATGCTGCAGTGCCATTTACAGTAGCAACTGCTTTTGGCGTTCCGGTGTAAATTTCAATATGTTTTTCAAAGTCATCTACAAACTTACCAACACTTGAAACAAACGTACTACTAATTGTTTCTGATACATACTTTTGTTCATTCCCAGAAAAAGTTGGCGCGTGAAGAGGAATAAACTCATTCGTTTGATAAAGATCTTTTACAAATGAAACAAGCTGTTTAGTCATAATATATCTACCTAATTACATTTTACCATCAAGGTATTTGCCAGTTTCTTTATGCCCAAAATCAGGAATCATTTTAAAGAAAAGTGAGACAATTTCGTCTTTTCTCCAAGACTTATCCGCTTTCATTTGAGTAATCTTTTCTTCAAACTCAGCAAGTAATGATTGGTCGAAAATAGCATCATTTTTGATAATGCCTAAATTTTCAAAGCGATTCATGTCCAATATTTCACTGTCAGTAAAAAATTCTTCAAAGTCTTTTTCACCAGTGGTGTCACTTTCAGTAAATAAGCAAGGCCACTTACCTTGAGCTGGTAATGTTTTTACTAGTTCGCGTGCCTCGTCTTCAGTTTTACATAAGAAAGGTTCATAACCACGATCTAGGAGGTATTTAACAGCAATGTCTGCAAAGGTAATTAAATGCAAAGCCTCACTTAGCTTTGGAAAAAATATATCTCTGTTTTCACCAAAAATACACGACATTAAACATAGTTCACCAGATTCTTGAGGTGTAACAAAGTAGCGTTTTATATCGCTAGGAGCCACTATTGGCTGTTGCTTTTGAATACGTTGGTTAAAGCCATGTAATAATGAGCCATCTGAAAAAGCAACGTTTGCAAATCTAGCTGTTGAAATAGCGATCTCTTCGCTTTTACGCATTAAAAACATTTCCATAATGCGTTTTGACGCCCCCATCATATTAACTGGGTTAGCTGCTTTATCAGTAGAAACACAAAAGTATTTTTTTGAACCGCAGTCGATCGATTGTTGAATCGTTTTATCTGTGTTGAATACATTTACGTCAATCATGCGCATTAGTGTAAATGGGTCTTTTTCACTGCGTACATGCTTCAGTGCGGATAAGTTCAATACATAGTCGTATTGACCATCAGCTTTTATAAATGCATCATACTCAACAGAGCCAATATCAAGTGCGAAAGTTTGAAAGTCGCCGTTAATATAGCCAAAAGAACTGCGGACGTCACGCACTAACTCAACCATGTTGTTCTCACTAATATCAACGACATGTAATTTTTTAGGATTACGTTTGAATATTTCTTTGGCTACTGCTTGACCTATTGAACCAGCACCACCTAAAACTAAAAATGTACTATTAGATACTATTTCAGAAAGGTCTTTATTGTGACTTTTTAAATCATTTGAAAAAAGTTCTTTTTTACGGCCTATTAAAGGCAAAATATTATTCATGTTAGCTGTTACCTAAAAATGTTTTATACCAAGGCATTGCTTTATTTATACCTTGTAATATTTTGTACTCTGGTGAGTAACCTAGGTTATTAATGGCTTTACTTACATCAGCTTGAGAATGGCGTACATCACCAGCTCTAAAGTCACGATATACTGGTTCTTGCATAGTATTTATATCGCATTCTTTCAGTGCAGACTGTATTGCTTTATATAAATGGTTAAGTGTTGTACGGTCACCTACTGCAACATTATATACCCTGTCTTTGACTTCATCTCCAGCTGTTGCAGCAAGTATATTCATTTGCACTGTGTTTTCGATAAAGCAAAAATCACGGCTCGTTTCACCATCACCATTAATAAATACATCTTCGCCTTTTATCATATCAGCAGTCCATTTAGGGATCACTGCAGCATAAGCACCATTAGGATCTTGACGTTGGCCAAATACATTGAAGTAACGTAAACCAATGGTTTTAAAGCCATACGTTCTTGCATAAACCCCCGCATATAGCTCATTCACATATTTAGTTACTGCATAAGGAGAAAGTGGGTTACCAATGTTTTCTTCCACTTTAGGCAATGCTGGATGGTCGCCATAAGTAGAGCTGCTTGCTGCATAAGTGAAGCTTTTTACTTTAGCTTCTTTTGCAGCTTGTAACATATTTAAAAAGCCAGTGGTATTAGCTGCATTAGTTGTTAAAGGGTCGGCTATTGACCGTGGTACCGAGCCAAGCGCTGCTTGGTGTAATACATAATCAACACCTGCACCGTTGTAAGCTAACGCTGTTTCGCAATCTTGGTAATTACGAATGTCGCCTTCTATAAAGTTAAAGCCCTGCCATTGTTCAGCTGTTACTAAGCTTTGCACTTCATCTAGGTTATGCTGATGGCCCGTTGCAAAGTTATCAAGCCCTACTACTTTTTGATTTAATTTTAATAAATGCTCTAAAAGGTTTGAACCAATAAAACCAGCAACACCTGTTACTAACCAGGTTCTAGGAGAAGAAAGTAGTTCTACTTTTATTTGTTCGTAACGTGTCATGGAAATCCTTTGAAGTAATAGGTTCTAGGTTCTAGGTTCTAGGTTCTAGGTTCTAGGTTCT
>TARA_B110000211_G_scaffold74363_1_pt1 | contig 17609 bp, 12 predicted proteins | sample TARA_B110000211 | Tara Oceans TARA_B110000211 (sample SAMEA4397516) | marine metagenome | biome: Polar Biome; feature: [DCM] deep chlorophyll maximum layer (ENVO:01000326); material: water (ENVO:00002006), including particulate matter (ENVO:01000060) such as... | depth 30 m
AGACGTATGCCCCGAGTTATTACGCAAAGTAAAAACTAAAAAAACCGAGCTACTGTTTGTTGCCCTTATTGAGCGCATGTTAAAAATAGGCGGGCAATCAGCCACTATTGTGCCCGACGGCGTATTATTTGGCTCATCAAAAGCGCACGTACAACTGCGCCAAATGCTGGTAGATAACAACCAGCTTGAAGCCGTAATTTCACTACCCAGTGGCGTGTTTAAACCCTACGCCGGTGTTTCTACCGCCATACTTATATTTACCAAAGGCGGCAGCACCGACCACGTCTGGTTTTATGATGTACAAGCGGATGGTTTTTCGCTAGATGATAAACGCACACCAATTAAAGATAACGACTTACCCGATTTAGTCGCGCAATTTAAAACCCGTGACAAAGCTATCGCAACCAGCGAAGAAAATGATAAAACCCAGAAGGCGTTTTGGGTCAGTAAAGACGAGATCACCTCAAATAAATATGATCTTTCCATCAACCGTTATAAAGAAGTGGTTTATGAGGAAGAGCAATACGATCCGCCAAAAGAAATCTTAGGTAAGTTAGTGTCATTGGAAAATGAAATCTTAGCTGACCTAAAAGAGCTGGAGGCAATGCTGTGAGTTGGCCGAAAGTTAGATTAAAAGATATTTGTGATTTGCAAAATGGATATGCTTTTAAATCATCTGACTATGTAGATGATAGTAATACTCTAAGTTGTAGAATGAGTAATATTCGTCCCGGCGGTGTCTTTGATATCGATTACAACGCGAGATACTTACCTGATGATTTCGCTGATAAATATAGTCAATTCTTGCTTAAAGATGGTGATGTCATTATTGCAATGACAGATCTTGCTGACGCACCTAAGATATTGGGAGTTCCTACAGTAGTTGGAACAGAGGGGAGAAATGTCCTTTTGAATCAGCGAGTAGGCAAACTAGTCATTAAAGATTCTCAACGAGTACACTTTCCATACTTAAAATTAGCATTAAATTACCCCAAAGTTAGGAGCGTTTATAAAAGGTTTGCTGGAGGTGGGCTTCAAATAAATCTAGGAAAAAATGATTTATTGAGTGTTGAAATCCCACTACCACCACTCGAAGAACAAAAGCGCATTGCCGCGATTTTAGATAAAGCCGACAGCGTGCGCCGTAAACGCCAACAAGCCATCGACCTCGCCGACGACTTCCTCCGCAGTGTATTCCTAGATATGTTCGGCGATCCTATTTTAAATCCGAAGGGGTTACCTCAAGTTAAGTTAACTGAACTCTCAGACGTAATTTCTGGATATGCATTTAAAAGCGCTGAATATATTGACGATGGTGAAGATTCGGTAAGGCTTTGTCGTGGAGCCAATACCTTGACTGGGTATTTCGATTGGAAAGATACGGTCTACTGGAATAAAGAAAAATTAGCTGGAATTCAAAATTATAAAATAAAGTCTGGAGATGTCATTTTGGCAATGGATCGTCCGTGGATTTCTAGTGGGTTGAAAGTTTGTGTATTCCCAGAAAATGAAAGGGATACGTATCTTGTCCAGCGTGTAGCGAGAATAAGACCCAAAAACCCAAAATACACTGACTTTTTGTATGCCAGCATATTGTCTAAGGCTTTTGAAAAACACTGTTGCCCGACGGAAACAACCGTGCCACATATTTCGCCTGTGGAATTGAAAAACTTTAATGTACTAGTGCCTGATGAAAAGCTCGTGGAAAAATATCACGACGCAGTAGTTAAAGTACGAAAGTCTAAATTAGCAATGCAAAAATCAGCAGTGGAAGCATCAAATGCTTTCAACTCGTTAAGCCAAAAATCTTTCGCTGGCGAATTATAACTCTTACTTTAAAACAAGAATAACAAGGACGTTGATATGTCATCCTATTTATTAAGCTGGAATCCAAAAAACTTCTCAACAGGTGGAGAAGGCTCAGACCAAGGAACATTAGACTACCAAAAAGATGAGGTGGTTCGTTGGTCTTGCCATAGCAAGCAAGTGGCAAAGGGCGACCATGTTTATCTTATAAAGCTGGGCAAAGGTTCACGTGGCATTATCGCAAAGGGTGTCGTTACAAAAGCCAGTTATATAGATAAGTGCTGGAAAGACGCAACCAAAGAACGTACTTATATTGATTTTCGAGTTGAGGATATAAGACACAATTGTAATGAAGGCTTGGTCCCTCAAGTATTGCTTCTAAAAACTTGCCCCGAACAGCAATGGAGTCCACAAAGTTCTGGCATATCAATAAAGCCAGAATACGAAGATACTGTAAATTGGCTTTGGAACGAGGGAGCTTCTCTTCACAGTCTTACTCTGTATTTTAGCTGGATTAGCCAATACGAAAAATACCCCAAAACTTGGTACAAAAGTTATACAGATATGTGTGAGTTGGGTAAATCTTTAAAAGAGTCACAACAAATAGCTGATGATGAATTGGAAAGAATTTGGGTTAAACGCGAAAATGGCATTGCCAGTGTTGGTCAAGGGTTTATGTATAAAAAGGAGTTTTCTGCCAATAGAGAATACCTGAGTTCTGTTACCTTAGACGTGATTAATGACCCGTCACAAGCAACTTATGATCGCCTTCATAATGAATGGAGAACTGAGGGAGATTTTGGACGAACATTGTGGTCTGTGATTCGACGAGTGTTTGCTTTGGCAGATCCTGAACATTTAACAAGCATTGTTGGCGACGAATATTTAGATTTTATTTTCTCCCTTTTGAATGAACAATTTGAATTAGGCATCTCTCGCAGTAAGCATTGGTTTAATGACAACGCTAGTTTAATTGAGGCGACCTCTCCATTTATTCCCAACGATATTAATTTCATAAGACGTAATATATTACTTTGGCTGCTTTATGAATATTCGCAACCGAGTAAAAGTAATCTGTCAGATAGTGGGACTGACAACACAGCCAATTTTGTCGCAGAGTCAACGGTTGGAAAATATGAAGGAACAGCTATGACGGCCTCACTCAATCAAATTTTATATGGTCCACCGGGAACCGGAAAAACCTATCACTCAATTCAAGCGGCGGTAAAAGCGGCTGAACCTGAAATCTTTAGTGCTCTTGGTATTGATGAAAGCTCAAGTGCAACATCTGAACAGCGAGCTGAATTAACTCGCCTTTACAAAGAACTTTATAACGCAGGTCGCATAAGGTTTGTTACTTTCCATCAAAGTTATGGTTACGAGGAGTTTGTAGAGGGACTTAAAGCATCTTCTGACGATGGCAATATATCTTACGATGTCGAAGATGGCGTATTTAAGGCGATTTCTATTCAAGCTGAAAAATTTTCAAAACCCAAAGAAGCCGAGTCAAATTTCAGCTTTGAAAAAGCGTGGCAAGTATTTACGGAGCAGTTGTCAGAAGAAGAGTTTGTTGAAGTTCAAATGTCTAAAACATCCTTTAAGGTTTTAGATTTTAACGATAGTCGGATCTTTTTTGAGAAAAAAAGCGGAAGCCAAGATCACACTTTAAGCATTTCAACGTTGAGGGCTATCTTTGAGGAAAGGCGTGAGTATAACTCAGGGTTAGGTGTCTACTATCGTCCATTAGTTAAGTACTTAAAAGAACTTAGCGAACCAGAGCAAATGTCTGCTATAGAACGCCAAAACTTTGTACTGATTATCGATGAAATCAATAGAGGCAATATTTCAAAGATTTTTGGTGAGCTAATTACATTGATTGAGCCATCAAAGCGTTTGGGTCAATCGGAAGCTATCGAAGTCACCTTACCATATTCCGGCGATAAATTTTCAGTGCCAGATAACCTCTACATCATTGGCACGATGAATACCGCTGATAGATCGTTGGCACTGATGGATACAGCCCTTCGCCGCCGCTTTGACTTTATTGAGATGATGCCTGATTACAATGTTCTACATAACGAAGAAGGCTCATCATTCAAAGTTGAAAGTGACGGTTTTGAAATCGATTTAGCGCGTTTACTTGAAACAATGAATAAGCGAATTGCCGCGTTATATGACAGAGAACATCAGCTAGGCCATGCGTTTTTAATGCCTGTTGTAAAAGCTATTGCTGCTGGTGACGATGAGAAAGCGCTTCATGAATTGAAGAGTTGTTTCCAGAATAAGATTATTCCTCTACTTGCTGAATACTTTTTTGAAGATTGGCAAAAGATCCGTTTGGTTGTTGGCGACAATCAAAAGCCAGAAGCTTATCAACTTATTAATCAGTCTGATGTCGATTACGAAGTGCTCTTTGGTGATACTGAGGATGTAGGTGACGTTGCCGATGAAGTTCAGGACTTTAGGTTGATTAAATCTGACTCTGAACGTTGGACTGATCCTTTGACCTATATAGGCATATATAGCGCTGGAAGTTTAACTTTCTCCAATCAGGATGAAGGTTAACTCGCTCAGCATGATTAAGGGATTAAAACGACAAAAAACGACAAACGTTACCGTATTTGAGTATGGACTGTTGAGTGCTAGTTATAAAGCAGCGGAAAAAGATAATGTTGAAGCAATATCGGAAGGTGCTTTTGAATATCTTAAAAAGTGTTGTTTATGTGATGAGTCGGAATCACGGTTTTTAAAGCTGAAGATTGCTCATGGCATGGAAGTTTTGCAAGTGCAAAATTACGCAGGTGTAGTTCTTTGCCCTGATGGAACACAAATAGAAATACTCCCAAAAATAGCTAAAGCCAATAATAAGGAAAGTGCAGCCACAGAAGCACAAAAATCCTTGTTAATGATGCTTAAATCGTTAAAGCAGTTTCGCCACATTGAGACTGAGGTTGCGAGTATTAAGAAGCAAAAAATGCCATTGATGGAAATTTTTATCGCGCAGTTTTTAAATGCGGTAAATAGCCTTGTTAAAAAAGGCGTTAGAAGTGACTATGTTCGAGAGCAAACTAATAGTGCTTATTTAAAAGGCAAGCTGCTGCACAGCCAACAACTTAAACACAATTTTATTAATCGTCACAAGTTTTACGTTGAATACGATGCTTATTTGATGGATAGAGCAGAAAACCGACTGATTCATTCTGCACTTAAATCTGTCGCCTCCTATACCAATGTGAATAAGAGTAAGAAGCTATCTCAGGAGCTGCTATTTGCTTTTGATGAGGTGCCTCTAAGTACAAACTACAAGAACGACTTTTCTAGTGTAAAACTGCAACGAGGTATGCAGCACTACGATGTGCCGTTAAGTTGGGCAAGGCTTATATTGGAGGGCTACTCGCCTCAGTCAATGTTAGGTGATAACAATGCTTACTCGTTGTTGTTTCCAATGGAAGCTGTATTTGAAAACTTTGTCGCTAAATACCTGAAGCAACGAGTGACTAGCCCTCAAAAGCTATCTTCTCAGGTACAAAGTAAATCACTGGTAACTTATGGTGATAAGAACTATTTCCGCCTCAAACCTGATTTATATCTTAAAGACCTTGCGGGTTTAAATACGGTATTGGATACCAAGTGGAAGTTAATCAATCAAAATAAAAAATCGGGCAAAGATAAGTTTGGTTTATCTCAAGATGACTTCTATCAAATGCTGGGTTACGGCTACAAATACTTGAAAGGTCAGGGTGATCTCGTTCTGATTTACCCTAAAACAGATAACTTTGAACAAGCTTTAACAAATGATTTTTATTACGACGAAGAACGAAAACTGAAGTTAAGAGTCGTGCCATTTGATGTAGGCTACAAAAATAAGGAAAGAGTTAAATTAGAGTTGTTAGGAATTACGAATGGGTAGAAAATATCTTTGTTGTTTGGTTCATCAAACTCCCTAGCGTGGCTTCGCGACTTAACCCATCTACGTAAATTTAAAAAATGATAAGAGTTACAAGTTGAGAAATAACATAACACTAAACCTAAACGCCTCAAACGCACTTAATAAATACCTAAAAGTTGATTTACCTCGTTTGCCACATGAACCCGGTAAACAAGCGGGGGTAAATACCCTTATTAGTGATCAAAATTACTTTAACTGGCAATTACAGATAATTGATAACAGCTATAAATCTCGTGAAAAAACAATTATAGTTTGTGAAGCGAATAGCCGTTTTACGTTTTTTATACCGGTTAGTTTAAAGCTGTCGCAAGAAGAGTTAACCCAACGTTTGCAGTACGAATGGCAATTAATAATGGCTGAAACGCTTGAGGTGTATCAGTTAATACCACGCAGCGATATAGCGGTGCTGTTGAGTGAACTATCTAAAACAGAGTTTACTCCACACTGGGTTAAAAATACCGATTTAAGCATAAACGGGCATATTAGTGATGCCGCACTTTGGGTTACTCAAACACTACAAGAAGAGGGGCTTTATGAGTTATCTAAAGACCTTGCCATTGAGTTAGCTATTTACTTAAACACCCAACCTAAACGTATTACTAATAAAACAACTGGCCGCAAAGAGAAGTTTATACCCATAGAGCGCCTACTCACTTATTGCCAATCGCTGATTACTGTTCAACAACATGATGATGAGTCATCAAACGAGATAGTTGATACCAGTAATATCATTAATTTTAGTGATTACAAAAAAGACTAAAACAGAACGAATTAAGTTTTCGCAAGCTTGTGAAAATATATTTTTATAAATTTTTGTATAGCATTACAAAAAATAAAGCAGTACTAACAAACACCTAATTGTTAGTTAAATATTTAAGGAAGAAAATGACCCTCTCATTACAAAATTTTAACAGAGCCCTATCTGAAGCAGAACAACTATTAGCATGCTTTGAAACGTTAAATAACCATCCAGAATTATGCTCATATGATGTTTTAAAAAAAGCGAGCTTAATAATGACGCTAACCGCATGGGAAACCTATGTTGAAGATGTGGTAACTGAAATTTTTGATGCCAAATTTAGCTTAATTAAAGGCTCTCAATTTGGTCACTTTGCAGAAAAACAATTGCATGAGCGTTTAAAGTTTTTTCATAATCCAAATTCAAATAAAACCAAAAAGCTATTTGAAGAGTTTTTTGGAGTAGATATTACTGAGCAATGGTCATGGCCTAATGTACTACCAAAAGATGCCAGAGAGCAGTTAAATAAGTGGATTTCTAAACGGGGTGAGGCCGTACATCGTGCGCAGCTTGATACTACTCAACCACAAATAATTAAAAAAGATGAGCTTGAAAAGTGTTTACGTTTTTTTAAAGCGCTTGCACAAGCAACAGATAAAGCATTAGTAGTAATTTAAAGGAATAAGTAATGAGTTTACAAACAAGAATAAAAAAATTAATTTTTTCTAATCATTTTTTACCTGATATTTTTATTAAGTACTTAATTATAATTAAATTAAGTATTGAATAGTTATAAAGAGTTTAGTACTTTTTCTGAAGGCCAAATGGAAATAGGAATATTACTTGGCTAAAAAACTTATCTTTTTATGCTGTATGGATAGTTATGGATTTCAAAAAAAAAATAACACTTGCTGTAAAAGCCGGTGCACCTCTTATACAAATTATTAGTCATGATACCCTCCGAATTAGGGCCGCAGTTAACTCAATTGCTGATACTTTAAGCCAAGAAACTTTCATTTGGGATAGCTGTAAAGGTTTAAGAAGAGGGATTAGCCAACAAGAACTAGTGGAAGATGTAGATACCCCCTCCGAAGTACTTGAGTGGGTAATTGGTGATAATCAAGATGACTTACCTACACCTGTTAACTGTATTTTACTCCTTGAGGACTTTCATCCTCACATAGGTACATTTGATCATAAAAATATATCGCGTTTGCGAAGTTTTGCCGTAGCCGTTGCTGGTAGACGAATTGATAAAGTGACTATAATCATGTCACAACCTGTTTTTGATTTACCTACTGAGTTGGTAAAAGATACCCAAGTTTTTGAAATGCCTTTGCCTAATCTATCAGAACTAAAAAAACTCGCCGAACAAGCTAAACAAAAGTTTGAGTTAGATGAGCGAGATTGCTCTTTCAGTACTGAGTTTCTTAATTCAGCATTGGGGTTATCTACAAGTGAAGCGCAGTTAGCATTTGCGAAAATTGCTAGTGAGAAGCAGCGATTAAATGAACTTGATATTTCAAGCATTGTTCGAGAAAAAGAACAAGTCATAAGAAAGCAAGGACACTTAGAGTACTTCCATCCAAGTGCCACGTTGGATGATATAGGTGGTCTCGACAACCTAAAAAAATGGCTTAAACGAAGAAAGCTAGCCTTTAGTGAGAGCGCAAAAGAGTTTGGTTTAGAGGAGCCAAGAGGCTTACTTTTATTAGGTTTGCCTGGTACAGGTAAAAGTTTAGCTGCTAAAGCTATAGCGAATGCCTGGCAATTACCCTTACTACGATTAGACATTGGCAAAATATTTGGTGGAATTGTAGGCCAATCAGAATCGAATATGCGGGAGGCACTTCAGTTAGCAGAGACACTATCTCCCAGTATTCTATGGATAGATGAAATTGAAAAAGGATTATCAGGTATTCAAAGTTCAGGTTCATCGGATGGAGGTACTACAGCGCGAGTGCTTGGTAGCTTTTTGACTTGGATGCAAGAAAAGAAAAAGCCTGTATTTGTTGTTGCCACAGCTAATAATATTGCACAGTTGCCTCCAGAGTTACTTAGAAAAGGCCGTGTTGATGAGATTTTCTTTGTCGATTTGCCCACTGAGCAAGAGCGGGAAGATATCCTCAATGTTCATTTAAAAAAGCGAAGCAGAGAAGATAATTTAACTCCAGTTGAGATAAAAGAAGTGTCTCAACTAACACTTGGCTTTACTGGGGCTGAGCTAGAAGAAGTGATTAAAGAGGCTTTGTTTATGGCCTTCGACGATGGCATTGATGTTAACTTTGAACATATCAAATCAGCGATTGAAGTAACTACGCCTATATCAATGACTATGCACGAATTGATCGATAAAACCCGTTCTTGGGTCAAAGGGCGAGCAGTGCGCGCAAGCTCACAAACACCAGAAGTAATCACTGATAAATCAAAATCAATGACTCGCTTAAAATCTGAAATAGAAAATCCTTTCGAGTAATCTGCTATGAATCCATTTTATCTATCACTTTGCGGTGATGAGTCAGAGTCGTCAAAATTTCAAGACAAAGTGCGCGATGGTCTAAGCCCTTTTCGTAATTATTTGTCTAATAGTATTACGGCGTTTAAAGATAAAGAAATTACATGTGAATGGGAAGCGCTTACTCAACAGCAATATATTATTAAGCCAAAGCAAAATATATATCAAATAGTCCCCCTTACTCGTATACGGTTAATCAACCCAGATAAAGATTGGTATCGATTAAACAATGCGGACTTAGATGATGACTTTGAAGTTGACCTTGATGAGCCCGTAACTTTGGGTAAAGGTAAAAAAAGTCAAAAAATTAAAGTAACTGATTCCAGGGTACGTAATGGTTTTTATGAAATTAAAATAGAACACAGTGAAGTTATTACTTCTGTGGTGTGGCTAGGTTATACAATTATATTAGTACCCTTGAGCCTTACTGTTATAACCACAGATATTCTGATGGTGGATGAAAAAAGGTACAGTATCGATACTTGTAATGATTTAGTTATTGATCTGTTTGGGCAGTTAAATGAAAAAGAAGGTACAGCCAAACTCAATGATGTAACCGTGAAGTTTGAGGTCATAAAAACGTTTTCGGATTCCGTATTGCCTATTTATGTAAAAAAGGCAGCTACTGACTGGTTAGTTATTTTAGCGAATAAACCTAATTATGATTGCGCTAAAGTTGAAGATATCACCGCACGCGAGCTTAAAAACTTAACTGTTGAGAGCTTGTTTGATAGTAATGGGAACCCACAAAAAAAAAGTGATTGGGAGCTTTCTTTAAACAGTACTAACGTCATTATTACTGCACAACATAGTAATGTAACAAAATTAAGCCACTGCAGTTTATGCACTCATCCAGAGCTTGAATTTGATATTAAGGAAGAAAATACAAAAGAGCAGTGGATACAGTTAATAGAACCCAAAAATAACGATGAAAGCGGTCTATCGTTACTCGATTATTTTTTTAGTGAGAACGCGATTATTTTGGAATCTAACCAGAATAATAATCGCGAGGCATTTCACGTAATAAAAAGTAATAGTGAAGAGAAGCAGTTATTACTGGCTAAATCAAAACAAACTAAACAGCAAAGCGTTTTGCCTATATGTAAAACTATTAAAGCCAAAGCTGATATTTCTCAATTACGCAAACAACAAGATGCCATACTAGCTCTGACGTCTGCTCCTCACTCAGGACAGCATGGGTTACTGAATTTATTTAAAAACCAAGGAAGTAAACCTTGGCGGCATATAGAGCCGGAGCCTCTTCAAGAGGACGAATGGAAGATTTTGACGGATATTCGCTTTAAAGGCTGTCAAGAACAGCGTGATTTCGTTGAAAAAGCATTAGCTACACCTGATTTTTCAATTCTTGATGGCCCGCCTGGTACAGGGAAAACAACATCCATTTTGGAGCTTATTATCCAGTTAGTTCGTCAAGGTAAAAAAATACTTTTGACAGCTTCAACTCATGCTGCAATAAATAATGTTCTAGAGCGTATAGACAGTAAACAACTTACTAATGAAGTGTTTGCACTTAGAATAGGAGATGCTCATAACGCTCAAGGACTTGAACACTACCAATTTGATAATATGGTTCAAAGTGAAAATACGAGTAAACAAATATTAGTTGATAGTGCCAATCTCATATGTGGAACTACCATTGGTATAATGAGAATATTTAATGATAAAGAGGTTAATTTACCTCTTTATGAGCCAGCTTTCGATGTGATGATCATAGACGAGTGCAGTAAAACCCCTTTTCAGGAATTTTTGGTACCTGCTCGCTATGCGGCTAAACACATATTAGTCGGAGATATCCGCCAACTTTCCCCTTTTACTGATAGAGAGCAGATAGTCGCAAACCTCGAAAACCTGATATTAAAGCCTGGTAGAAGAGGGCATGCTTTGCAGACGTTAGATAAAAACTTGCAAACAGTATGTTTTTTACTAGAAGCGTTAAGAGCTGAGCAGAAAAGCCATCAAGCATATTCAAATCAATTAATAAAAACGGTTTCACCACAAGAAGCGAAAGCCTTAAAGGTCGAACTTGCGCAAAGAGTAAAAATAGACGAAGAATATAAACGTATCCTAGTGATCGATACATCAAATGTAGATAAGTACGCTTCAAACCCAATTGAACTTTGGAATTATAGCTTGTGTTTTATTGCTGATAATTGTTTGCAAAAAATTAATGCGTTCGTACCCGCTGATAGTATTTGGCTATCAGATGACTGGCATTCGAGTTCTCACGCATTTTCACATAAAGCATTATTTGATAATGACCAAAGACTTCATAGTCGTGGCGCTAATATCAAAGGAACGTCAGAGGTAGCAGAGCACTTTAATAAACAATTAAAAGAAAAGTCTTGGGCTGAGGAGGTATGTTGGCGACTAGAAAGGTTATATTGGTTACGTTTGTCACACAATTTTGATAACAAAACTCAAAATTATAAGAAAACTATAGAACGCCTCTTGCCAAAAAGTATAACTTGCGAAGGGCGAGTTTTTCAGTTGCAACAAGTGGCATTTCCTTCAGTACTAGAAGCATTATCAGGTAATGGTTTACAAAAAAGAAAACAAGATATTTCGCATACGCTTAATTCAGGTTTTACTCCGAGTATTAAGCAGCAACGTCATACCACGCTAAGCTACCAACATCGAATGCATCCAGCTATTTCAAAATTCCCAGGGCAGCAGTTTTATCATGGTGAGTCACTTAAAAATGGTGATAGTGTTGCTGATGAAAGAGAGTGGGAATATAAGGGCTTTAAATCGCACGCAACTTGGTTCGATATTCCAAAAAATAGTAAGCATGCCCAAGTAAATCAAAACAAAAATAAAGCAGAAGTCGATAAGATCATTAAAGAATTAAAACAGTTCTGTGATTGGGGGGAAGGTCGTGTAAACGATGAAGGGCAGCCTTTTAGTGTCGCTATTCTGACCTTTTATAAAGGCCAAGAAACCGCGTTGAGAAAAGAATTGCAAAAACTGCCGGGTAACAACAAAAAATATAGTCAATTTGAGTATAAAGGGCAACCTATTAAATTGGCTACTGTTGATTATTTTCAAGGGCAAGAAGCTGATTTGGTTTTTCTATCTATGGTTAATAATTACCGCGATGGATTTTTAGACTCACCTAATCGGCTTAATGTTGCGATTACACGTGCTCGTTATCAGCTAGCGATTGTAGGTTGTTATGATTATTTTGCGAATAATAGCCGAACTACTGAGCTTAAGAACCTGGCTAAAGCGCTTTTACCAAGGAAAGTTAAATGAATTCGTCACTGCAAGAACAATTACAGAAAATCAAACCAGATATTACCAAGGATAGATCTAAAACAGGTCATCCTGAAAACATACGACAACATTCTAAAAAAGCACGTAGTAAAGCTAATGGTCCTTTGTTTACATTAAGCCGAAAGGTTAATTTAGTGTGCTTGCCTGTGTTGGGAACGGTAGAGGTTTATGTCAAGCGACAGGATATTGTTGATGCGCTTAAAAAAGTAGAAGAACTTCCAATTAGATTAGTTGAGTATTTAAAAAAGTTAGCCTTAATCGATCGCAATAATGAGTTAACGGCCAAGGGCCAAGAATTTATGAATACAGCATTGTTACCAATATTGGAGCGGGGCTTGTATCACATTTGGTTTGCAGAAAATGATCAATTATTATTAAAAAATCCAATTCTAATACAGCGTATTGATGCCTTTGCCACAAAAAACCTTAATCAATATCGACGTTATCGTGGTGATATCAATCAATATTTAACTGAGCAGGTTATTACTACTAACTTATTGATAGAAAATGATAAATCGATATCAATTGAGTCGGCTAAGGTTACGATTAAAAGCATTGAAGTGCTTTGCGATACTTATAATAAAGCAAGTACATCTTTAAATTGGCAGTTAACAGCGCAAAGTAAAGCTATTATTAGTGGGAAATTAAATATTGAAGTTTCCAATAAGGGGAGGGGAAATAAATCGACACCTGTTGAAAGAGAACTTTCTTTTATTTTACCAACCAGCCACAACCAGTATATAGAATTAATGGACAGTATAGGTAAGCAGTTAAATGGCAAGTGGAATAATCAAGAGCAATATTTCTCCCTTCCTTTTAGTGAAACAATTGATAAGAAAAATACGCTTAACGACTTATCGTTAAAAGCACTTCCTTTTGAAACAGTTAATTCAACAAGTTTTGGCTCATTTGAGATAGAAGAACATCAGCCATTGCCAATTACACCCCTGAATTCAGGTGATGGAGAAAAGTGGTTAGAAGCGTGGTGCAAACATTATTATCAGCAAAAACATAAAGCGTTGATACACTCAGAAAAAGCGCAATTGGAGTGGCTTTCTCAACCAGAACTAATAGCACATGATATTACACCTATTCAGATTGATAAGATGCTAGCAATATTAGGGGCTGAAGGTAAAACTACAGCCTATTGGCAAGCGGCAGCTGGATTCGATTTAATGCCACATATAGCGGCTGATTATGGTGTTGCTTTAACATTAGATGACAACGCCGAGTTCGAATTGGCAAAACTCATCAACCATTTAACCAATGGTAGAACTATAGAAAATATTATAATTTCAGATCGCTATTTCACAATTGATCATCAGCAAGCCCTTTTAACAAGCATAGCCAAAAAAACAGGTGTATCTGATGGGGTATTTGTAACACTTGAGAAAATGTACAAAAAGAAATTACCTGAAAGTTGGCAGCCCAAATTTATTGATAAATCGCCAGATAATCATGACCGTTACTGGTTGTTTTATACATCGGGAGGCTTAAAGTACTGGAAAGTCAGCGCAAGTTTAGACTTTGCTCGTGAGAGCCATGGCCAGTGGATAGTGCACGGCACACCGACTTTTACCCCCTTAGATAAGAGGGATTTACCACAATATCTTCAAGACATTGTTCAAGAATATAACAGGGAATGTGTGTAATGACGACGTTAGCACCCAAAAAAATTAAATTCGAAAAAGATTACAGTGAACAAAAGCTTAGCAGTAAATTTGTATTTAAAAATGCTAACACCGAATCGGTTTATGATTGTGACGTTGTTACTGTATTTAGCAAAGCTAAATTGATACAGCAGATAGAAGAAACAAAGCATACTTTAATTATTTCTGCAGATGTCCTGTTTGATAGTGAGATTATCAAAACGATACAGTTACTCGTTGATAATCAACCTGCCATACGAGTGTACTTATGCTTAGGTGATGATGAACAAAACAAAACAGCGATAGATCGGCTTAAATCACGTTGTTTAGTTCGAACCGGGGTTGCTCAGGTAGGGGCAATATTTTTAAGTGATCATCAGTACTTTAATAAACGCGGTGTAGTTATCACAGAGTTAGATGAAAATGGCTATTGTTTGGATCTTACACTAGATCAAATTGATGATAGTTACCGCAGTTTCTGCAAACACTTTTGGGATAATGCACAGCATGAATACCTAGGTGAGTTAAAGCGTCAGGCTCAACGTGCAGATGTCAAAATTGTCTTAAACGATGATTATCAGTTAGATGGTTATTTTGATAGAAAATCATTTAAAACAGCGATATCGACAGTTAACGCATTAGCTTTATCAAATAAAATTGAGCTTGAAGAGTTCGCTACCTTGATTTCAAATCGGCAATTTTCTGATCTAAATCGTATCGCAAAAGAAAATTCAGTAAATATAATTTTAACTGACTTTAACTACCCTAATATCGTGTATGAAGCTAAAGATGATGAAAGAAGTGAAGAAGTCGTTTGGTTACTTCCTAACGAATTCTCTGCAGGTAAAGTAAATTGGGCTATTCAACTTAATGACGATCAAAAAAATAAGGTGACGGAATCTATTGATAAAGCTATTGAGCAAGCTTGTTGGGAGCTAGCGTTAAACCCCAAAGTGTGTGAGCTTGTTGATGTTGATTTTGTGTCTGCTAATAATTCAAACGAAGAGCTAATGACGATAGATGAACGCAAAGCTATTACTTTGGAAGAAAAATATTGCCAGTCAATCGGAGAGTTTTTGACTGAAACTCCTGAAGTTTTATTTTCGAAACAAACTAATTGGACTGATAAATTTGCGGCGCAACATATTACGTTCTCTGGCATTATTCATCCTCCTTACTGCCCTAAAAGCGCAACCAAAGATGAATTGGTAGGTAAGTGGGATAAAGTAAATAATCAGTGGTACCAATCACTTTGCGACGCTGAGAGCATGCTTAATAACTCAAGTAAACAACTTACCGAAAGTCGGGAACGCTCGTTTGCAAGTTTATTAAGTCAATTTATTTTGGGGCAAGATCAGAAGCGTAAAAAACTGATTGGCAGAATAGATGCGCTCAAAAAGTTTAACCTTTTACACTCAACACCTGCTGAGAGAAAAAAGGTGGAAGATGACTTTTCTCAAATTTCATTAGAAATAAACCAGAACAAATCGCAAATATCTCAGCAGATCAATTGGGCTGAAAAAGAACATACTTGGGATAAACAGAAAAAGCATTTATCGGAGAATAAACAACAATTACGTGAGGGCGTGAGTAAAGCGAAAGAACTACTTAAAAATAAGCGACCAGAAGTTGAAACTTTGGTCAGAGAAATAGAGAGCAAGTACTGTGAGGAAGTAAAAACTTACACAAGTGCGAAAACAGAAGATAATACAGCTGCATTGCCAAAAGAGGCCGAAGAGTTACACAGCGCCAAACAATTCTTTACCAAAAAAGAAAATAAAAAGAAACACGCTAAATTATATCAAGTCTACAGCCGTTTAGTTGCTGAACATAACAAAGCTCATAAAGAGCTGTTAGATATTGAGAACAATACTGATAGTCTTGAAAAGAGTTTAGCAACAGTTATTGATGAACTTGAGCGTCATAAGCAAAACAAGCCAAAAGTACAAAGCTTAGATGAATCTTTTGATAAACAACTCGGACTTAAAGATAAAAAACAGTTAAAAATTATTTGGCCTTCAGAAGATTTACCAGATGATGTCTTTTTATTAATGCAAGATAAAGGTAAACGGTATCTAGTGATTAAATCTTTAGATAAATATGATATTGCGAATAAAGAGGCGTCTCGATTAAAAGCAACAGTTTGTACCTTTAAAAATGGTGGTGTTCATGCCTGAGCAACAAATTATTATAACCATTGATGAGCAAGGCCAAATTAATGCCAAAACTGAAGGGTTTCAAGGTGATTCTTGTATAGCTGCAGTTGTTGAGCTTCTTGGTGAACAGATTAATATTACTAATTTAAAAAAGACTGATGAATATCATCAATCACAAACTGTAAAAGCAATTAATGTTGTCGAAAATAAGCGAGGGTGCTAATGAGTGCTGTTATTAAAACTACCACACCTTTTGTACTAGAGACAGCCCTTTTTCAGGCACTTATTAACTTAGGATATGAACCAAAATATATAACTGTAAAAAATATACGTGATTTTCAGGGTATAAATAGTGTCGAGTGTGGTGATATAGCCACCAATAGAGTTGATTACAATGGACATCAGCACTTTAGAAAGCAAGGCGAACTTTGGGTCTTGAGGCATGATTCTGATCAATATAATGCACGAGTTCTAGGTTCGAAGCATTATAAAAAGGTCGCTGAATTCTTATCAGAGCTAGAGCAAGAGTATGTGTATGAATATGAGCATTATTTAGCAGAACTCGCAGAATTAGAAAAAAAAGAAATTGAAGAGCAAAGGAAGGCGAGGGTGGAAGCTACTCGGCAACAAGCAATAGCAAAAGCTCAAGCTCAGGGTTATAGCGTCAAAGAAAAGCACATTAATGGCAAAGTTCAGCTTGTTTGTATTAGGCACATTTAATTTATGTCTAATAAAAATGAAGGTAATTTCTTTTTTAATCTAGCCCATATTGAAACACATACACACATATATGGGCCAGGTACTCGTTTTGCAATTTGGCTACAAGGATGTAGCCTAGGCTGTAAAGGCTGTTGGAATACTCAAATGTGGCCGCACAAAGAAAAAACCTTTGTACATAGAGAAAAACTTTATCAACAAATTTTGGGTACGCCTGAAATTAATGGTGTTACATTTTTAGGGGGGGAACCGCTTGAGCAAGCAGATAATACGCTTTGGTTAATCAACATGATAAAGGACAATACCAATTTGACTAATGTTGTTTATACAGGTTTTGAACAAAGAGAACTTGAACTCAAAGGTTATTGGTCAACTTTATATAAAAATAGTGACTTAATTATATCGGGGCGTTATCAACAATCATTACGAAACACATATTTAAGACTTCGAGGTTCAACAAATCAAAAACTTATATATCCACAAGGCTCTAGGCTTAATGAAGAAAGTGATGGTGGTAATGAAATGGAAATAATTATTGATGAATTGGGTTCTATGACAACTCTTGGCTACCCGGAGATAAACGTTATTTAGTAATAGCGATTATTGATAGTGTTTACTCATTAGATTGATAAGGTAACCAACTCATATAATTTGTTTAGTTAACTTATATAATTGAAATTAGTAAATGCTTTATATGAATCCACACCATTATTCAATATCAGGACGCCTTTGGGCGTCCTTTTTTGTGCTTTAAATCTGCTGAGTGGTATTGTGGTTAGTAGGT
>TARA_B110000211_G_scaffold100247_1_pt1 | contig 17591 bp, 24 predicted proteins | sample TARA_B110000211 | Tara Oceans TARA_B110000211 (sample SAMEA4397516) | marine metagenome | biome: Polar Biome; feature: [DCM] deep chlorophyll maximum layer (ENVO:01000326); material: water (ENVO:00002006), including particulate matter (ENVO:01000060) such as... | depth 30 m
ATAGCATCTTCAAGTTTTGCAACTTTCAACGCGCCATTCCAACGTCAAGTATATATTTCCAGAGTGGCATTATACGACGAAAGTAAAAATCTTATTGGCCTCGCGACGTTAGCAAACCCAGTGTTAAAAGAAGAAGATCAAGATTATACCTTTAAACTAAAGTTGGACATATGACGATACCGATAGTTATAGTTTCACCTAGATTCACTAAATTCTTTTCATGGGTAATTGACATCAGCGCAATTACTTTATACCCTTTTATCATTTGTCGTGAGGAAATGTCAGAAGATGTGCTTCAGCATGAAACTATACATATTCTTCAACAAAGGGAACTTTTTGTGGTATTCTTTTATATGTTATATGTTTGGGATTACTTGAAAGGCATGATAAAGTATAAGAATAAAGCAAAGGCGTACTTTCAGATAAGATTTGAACAAGAGGCTTATGCTCACATGTTCGAGAATAACTATCTGACAGAACGTCCAAAATATAATTGGCGGAAGTACGAGGTATAAATGGTTTTAGGTGTGGATATCAGTACCAGCATCACAGGCTTTGCCGTGGTGGCTGATGAACAAATAGTTTATTACGATTCGATTGATTTGCGTAAGTATAAGAACATATTTGAAAAAACGGTAGCGATTAAAGAAAAGATACTTGATCTATATGAGATGTATCAATGTAACAACGACGATGATCTCACAATTGGCTCCTCTAGGTATCCAATAGAACATATCTATATTGAACAGTCTCTTCACATGTTCATGGGAGGAAAGTCATCAGCGAAAACATTATCTCTTCTTACAAGGTTTAATGGGATTGTATCTTGGCTTCTTTATGAGACCTTTGAGATCGAGCCAAAATTTATTGGAGCAAGTACCGCGCGCAAAGAAGCAGGAATTAAGGTTCCCCGCGGCCAAAAGGCAAAGCAGGTTGTGTTAGAACACTTACTGGAAACAGAGCCTGCCTTCAAAATAGAATATACCAAGCACGGAAATCCTAGGCCTGAATCCTACGACCGGGCCGATGCTATTATAATTGCAAAGGCTGGAGCAGCAATAGAACAAAGAGATACAGAAAAGGCTTGACATTTGTTGAAAAGTATATTATATTAATAGAGTAAATTTCATTACAAAACAGGAGAAACAATGAAAGTAGAGAACGGAAATAATGTTAGTGTGCACTACCGCGGTACCCTAAGTGATGGATCGGAATTTGATAATTCAAAAACACGCGGCGAAACCTTGAGTTTTCAAGTAGGCTCTGGAATGATGATTCCAGGGTTTGACACCGCATTGCTCGGTATGTCGGCCGGCGAAACAAAAAATGTAACTTTGAGTGCCGGCGAAGCATATGGTGATCGCGTAGTCGACGCAGTACAAACAGTGCCAAAGTCTGCTTTTGGCGAAGGGTTTGAATTCCTTGTCGGAGAGGTCATTCAAGGTAATGGACCCCGCGGACCATTTATGGCAAAGATCCAAGAAGAGAGAGAAGAAGACGTTCTCCTAGACTTTAACCATCCTCTTGCCGGCGAAGAACTTAGTTTTGAGATTGAGTTGGTTTCGGTGAGTGACGAAGCATCTACATCATAGTAGGCGCTCACATCTGATAGACGGCTCTCTATTTTTGATAGAGGGCCGTTTTTTTATTGACTTTAGCACTACCGCGGGTTACCTTAAGAACGAGGGTGCATGAACAAGAAAGAGGCAAAGAAGATATTACATGAAACTCTTGGAAACAGTATTGACAAAGGAAACGAGTTACTCTTCTCGTGTCCTTCATGCAATCACCAAAAGCGCAAGTTCTCTGTTAACTTGGATAAGCATGTTTATAAGTGTTGGATTTGCGATTATCGCGGTCGTAATATTAGGCGTATTATTAGGCGCTATGGTTCTTATCTGCAACTACAGAAATGGGACGCAATATCAGACAGAAGCGATCTTGAGAAATTTGCTGACCTCTTTATGGAAACAGAGCGTCGAGAAGACAAAGAAAAAGTGGAACTCCCAGAAGAGTTCACAAGCCTCTCATCCAACCGCACACCAGCCACCGGTACATCTGCATACAGATATCTTCAGAAAAGAGGACTAACCAAGGCTGACATTCTCAAGTGGAAAATCGGATATTGTTTCAGTGGGGAATATCGCAATAGAGTTGTTATTCCTTCTTTCGACGAGAATGGCGATTGTAGCTACTTTATAGCGCGGTCCTATACTGGAGACTCCTATAGGTATAAAAATCCAAGAGCGTCGAAGGACATAGTGTTTAACGACCTATTTGTTGACTGGTCTTCGGATCTTATATTGGTAGAGGGGGTTTTTGATGCTATCGTTGCCGGAAACGCTGTACCCATTTTGGGATCAACCCTCCGGCCAAGTTCAGATTTATTGAGAAAAATTGTATTCAACGATACGCCAGTTTATATTGCCCTCGACCCAGACGCAAGAAAGAAAGAAAACAGGATTATTCAAATGTTGCTTAGATACGATATTGAACTTTATAAGATAGACGTGTCCGGGTATGAGGATGTGGGTTCTATGCCGAAAGATGTATTCGTAGAAAGAAAGAATAACGCGTCTTTTATCGATAGAGAGAACTATTTACTGCTAGATTTACTATCGGCGATATAATATGAACATCACAGAGTCAAGACTTAAACAAATTATTCTAGAAGAAGCCGAAGTTCGTTTTGTGAGGCAAGCGATCACCGAGGTTGTTGGTGAGATGCAGTTAAACCTCACCGAAGAACAGCGTCTGTTACTGGAGGCCTCGGTATTAGATGCAATTAAATCTGCTGCTAAAAAGGCAGCAGTTCCGATTGCAGTCATGGCAGCACTGACTTTTGGTAGCCAGGTGGCAGTCGATCTACAAGATCTAGAAGGCGTCGGGGTAACAACGTCCATAGCACAACAACTCCAGAATGGGATAGAGACAGCAAGAAATATGTCTGACACGCGAATTGACTTTTTGAACAAATCAATCGAAGATAGTTCTAGAGAAGGCGAGACCCCTGCCGACTTAGCCAAGGACGTCAGCCCAAATGATGCATCAAAAATAGCAATGGACAACCTTAACACCAATTATGTCCAGACGGGAGATGTGAAAAGCACCGGCCAAGCACAAGCAGGATCGGGTCATCTTGTTTACGTGCCCTACGATAGTCTGCCCGATGGATACAAAGACACATTCACCGGCGGAGCAGAAAAAGAAGATTTAAAGAAATTTTATCAAACAATGGATATTCAAAGTCTAGCCGATAAAGTAAAAGATTTCAATTCGTGGGGCAGTCAAGGTCATGGCAACTTCTACGACTCCGAGTTCGGCCAGCTTCTCCCCACTTCTTGGTCGATTGCATATAAGGCTCTACAGGACAAACACGACGAGCGCTCCGAAAAAGGCAAGAGTTTATTTAAAGAAAACGCTTGACAGCACACTCCTAGGGTGATATAGTATATGTATAAGGGAGCACTTATGCTTAGTTTTACCATTGATACACTTGCAAGGGCATTCTTCATCTACACTTCGTGGTATGGATTTAGTGCCTTCTTTTGGATGATGTTAAACTAGGAGAATTTGTGAGCATTAAAATAGCACATGTCTCGGATATCCATATCCGGAAATTGAAGTACCATAAGGAATACCGCGCGGTCTTCGAACAATTATACGAGAAGTTGAAAGAAGAAAAGCCGGACATTATTGTCAACACCGGTGACACCTTTCACACTAAACTTGATTTGAGCCCCGAGGCGATTCGTATGATGAGCGACTTGTTTGTTAATTTAGCAGACATCGCACCATATCATATGATTCTTGGCAATCATGACATGAATCTTAAGAACACCGGAAGACTGGATGTTATAAGTCCCATTGTAGATAATCTACAACACCCCGATATTCACTTTCATAAATATTCAAATGTTGTTGAGGTTGCTGACGGCATTGATTTACATGTGCTATCTATTGTAGATCCAGAGAACTGGCAAGAGACGCTACCAGAAGATCGTGTAAACATTGCTTTATATCATGGCTCTGTTGTCGGTTCTGTAACTGATACCGGTTGGATGATGACTCATGGCGACATCGATCTGAATACAATAGAAAAATACGATTATGCCTTACTTGGCGATATTCACAAAACCGATCAAAAGGTGGATGATGATGGCCGTGTAAGATATCCAGGATCTCTGGTGCAACAGAATCACGGGGAGAGCAATGACAAAGGTTATCTTATTTGGGATATTGAGGATAAAAATAGTTGGGATACTCGACATGTTTCGCTCATAAATCCAAAAGCCTTTATTACAATTGAGCTTACAAGAAAAGGAAGGATGCCAAAGAATGTTTCTATTCCGCTTGGCACTCGGCTTCGCCTCGTTAGCAATAACAATCTTCCGTTAGATATTATGAAACGCGCGGTTGATGTTGCTAAACACCGATTTAAGCCAGAGAGCATTTCGTTTCTTAACCGGGCCTCTGGAGACCGCGGCAGCGTCGAGGGCCTTGCCGATGGTCTGAAGACCGAGAACCTTAGAGACATACAAGTTCAAGAAGAACTGATTGACGAATACCTCACCGGCTACGAAGCCACCCCTGAGACGATCGAAAAGGTGTTTGAACTAAATAAGAAATATAATAAGATGGTTGAAGACAACGAAGACATCTCACGAAACATTAATTGGAAGTTGAAGTCTTTTGGTTTCGACAACTTGTTCAACTATGGGGAAGACAACAACGTAAACTTTGAAGAACTCAGTGGTATTGTTGGTGTCTTTGGTAAAAACTTTTCTGGAAAGAGTAGTATCATCGATGCGGTGCTTTGGACAATGTTCAACTCAACATCAAAGAATGAGCGCAAAAACATTAATGTGATCAACCAGAACAAGGACTGCGCCGCCGGCCAGATTGAGATTGAAATTGGAAATAGGCTCTATAAAATTGAAAGAACTGCAGCCAAATACATCAAACGACTTAAGGGCGAAAAAACAAATGAAGCCAAGACCGAGTTGAACTTCGAAGTATTCGACATGGCCCTGGGCGAGACTACTTCGCTCAACGGTCTGACGCGCACTCAAACAGACGCGAACATTCGCAAACACTTCGGAACCCTTGAGGACTTCTCGGTATCGTCGCTGTCATCTCAGCACGGAGCCTTGAGTTTTATTGACGAGGGCTCAACACGCCGAAAAGAAATTATAGCCAAGTTTTTAGACTTAGAACTGTTTGAACAAAAGTTTAAGTTAGCCAAGGAAGATTCTGTAGATCTCAAGGGTGCCCTCAAACGTCTAGATGCACGAAACTATGACGATGAGATTCTGGCAGCAGAGCAGAACCTACAGCAGGTATTCAAAGACTTACAGCATCAACAGGACAAGTGCGTTGAGTTAAAGGGAGAGATGTCTGTATTGATGTCTACGTGTGCAAGCACGCAATCGAAAATTGATTCAATCCCAGCAGAGATCATAGATATCGTGGCTACAAACAACGAGATCAGAACAAGAGAAAACCAGATCACAGCCTTTAAAATTAAAATTAGCGAAAATGAAAAAGACCTAAAGACTAAACAGGGCGTCTATCAGAAGGTTGTTGGCTTTTTGCAAGAATTTGAATTGGAGAAATATGAATCCTTGAGACAAAAAATAAGTATGAACAGAGCAAGTCTAAAAGAGCAAGAGGATACTCTTGATAAACTATTAGATGCTCACAGCGATATACTAAAGAAAGAGAAGTTGTTAGAAGAACACAAGTACGATCCTGAGTGTGAATATTGCTGTGAAAATGAGTTTGTTAGAGAAGCACATGTTGCGGTTACTATGAAACCCACAGTTGAAACAGAACAAAGACAGACGCTAAGATTGATAGAGCAGACCACTGCAGAGATAGAAACGTTGAATCCTCAAGATGTTGAAATTCAACTGGAAAGATATGAAAATGTGCAAAAGAGTAAACACAACGTTTCCTCCGCTATTGCTGATTTAAATCTTGAGATTGAAAGAAGCAGGAATGCCATACATACAGTTGATACCGAACTAAATAATCTCCACCTAACGAGAGATGAGTATGAACAGAACAAGGAAGCAATAGAAAATCTTGAGTCGCTGGTTTCACAGTTGAACAAATGCCAATATGAGATCAAGCTTGCTAGCAAAGGGATACAAAAATGCGAAACTTTAACTTTGGGGTTTGTTAAATCGGTTGGCTCAATCGAAGAAAAAGTGGAGAACCTTGTAAGCCAGAAAAAGGAGTACCTTGATCTGCAAAAAGAATTCGCGGCATATGACTTATACATGCAATGCATGCACTCAAATGGAATTGCCTACGATGTTATCAAGAAGAAGATTCCAGTGATTAACGAAGAGATCGCCAAGGTCCTCGCTAATATTGTAGACTTTGAAATATTTTTTGAAGCAACTGGAAACAAATTTGATATTTTTATTAAGCACCCGCAATATGATGAACGCCCCATTGAGATGGCTTCCGGAGCAGAGAAATCTTTGTCAGCAATTGCTATCCGTCTAGCGCTTTTAGGAGTATCATCATTGCCCACCGGAGACATATTTGTTCTCGATGAGCCTGGCACTGCACTCGACGAAGAAAATATGGAGGGCTTTATTAGGATCTTAGAACTAATTAAAGTGTATTTTAAAAACGTTTTGTTGATCTCGCACCTTGATTCCCTCAAAGACTGTGTTGACATGCAAATCGTAATTGAAAAGAAAGACGGATACGCAAGAGTTAATCAGTAAGGAGATTTTAAAATGAAAGTAACCAAGAGACAACTTAAACAGATTATTAAAGAAGAGTTAGAAACTGTGATGGACGAAGGATTCCTTGACTTTTTTAAGAAAGACAAGGGCGATGAAGCTCCTGAAACAGCTGAGCCCACATCGAGTGCGTCCTCTGGACCCCCGGAGCCTCTTGGATTTAAACCAAAACCAGGAGAGCCCAGGTCATCGGTGGCTGATGAGTTAAGAAACCTGCAGCGCCAGTACTGGAAAGCATACGAGAAAAAGCGCGCTGGCGATGCTGAAACCGCCCAGCGCAGAATACATGCAATTATAGGTCACAAGCTCTCCGGTGGCGATGGTGCGATCAATTCCGTCCTAGGAAAAGCCCCGCCTGAAGATGGAGGTTACCCTCTCCAATTTGCGCCAGACTTTATAAAATCACTCAGACAGATCTTGAAGAATTTTGATCCCCAAGCCCTTAGTCAAGCGTATGCTAAGTCGCAATCAAAAGCAAGAAGGGACGCGGAGAACCGGAAAAGAGCGAAAGACGATCAAGAGCTGTCTCGCCGCCGCGGCGGTCCGATGGGACGCGTACGCCGCGCCGATGGCGGTCTCGGTAAGTAGTGAAACCAAACCGGCATGAATGGATACACAAGAGTAAATCAATAGGAGATTACAAAATGAAAGTAACTAAGAGAGAACTTAAGAAAATTATTAAGGAAGAGCTGGAAAAGGTTTTAACCTCAGAAAGTGTTAAGCGATATATCTATAATCCACAAGTGGCCACCAGCATCCCGTTTAGTGTGTTAGGACCGATAATGGTCAAACATCCAGAATTAGCAACGGCCGCAAAAAACGCAGCCAATCCTCAAATGCAAGCGCAAGCATTTGAGGATATTGCCAAATTGTTCGCAGATCAAATAGATACCAATTCAGGCATTCGTCTAGGAGATGCTATGGATGTTAAAGGGTTCATTAGATATGCAGAAGAGCAAGGAATGCTATAACAATGAAAATTATAAAAACACAACTTAAGCAGATTATCAAGGAAGAGCTTGAAGAGGTTTTAAGCGAAGCCTATAGCGAGAAAAGATATGATCGTGGTAATTTAAGTAAACCCCTCGAAAAGCCCGGGCTGTATTATTTACAATTGAAGGCAGACAGTGAAGATCCTAGTTCATATTCTGGTGGTGAAGACAGCCGACCAGACGGCGCCAAAGTTGTAAATCAGATTGCTCAGCTTATGCACATGCTTAGCTCGGCGATACCCCAAGCTAAGGAATTACCCAAATTAATAGATGATGCTAAGAATCTAATACAGGATGCAAGAACCATGGAGGACGGGCGCGCCAAGAAAGAAGCCGCCGTCGCAGAACAGGTACTGGCCCAGTTGTTAACAGATATGCCCCAATTTTAGCAAGGAAGAAACAATGTCAGACGAAAAAGAAGATAAGAACGAATTTGATTTTCTGCCTCCCGCAGAACCACCTCCCGCGTTCGCGCAGGAAAAAGACAGCTACCACGAATCAGTAGACGCTGAAGACTTCGGTATGGTAGAGGATTTTGGATTACAGATGGAATACTCTGATGAAGACTTACTCCCCGAGAATACTGCGCCTTCTTCGATTAACGTTGGCTTTGTTGGGGTTGGCGGTGGAGGCAACAAAATGGCGAATGCGTTTATTGAATTAGGTTTCAATAAGACGCTACTCGTAAACTCAACAGGAAAGGATATTCCAAAGAATGTTGAAGAGGATCATGTCGTGCTTATCCCAGATAGCGATGGCATCGGTAAGAATGTAGACTACGGAAAAGAGGTTTTAAGTCAAAATGGTGCGATTGTTGAAGATGCCCTGCGTATCAAACTCGGTAAAGTTGATTGGTTATTCGTCCTTGCTGGCGGTGGTGGCGGTACCGGTAGTTCTGTTACCGCTCTGCACCCTGTCTTTGAGCGTTACATGCGCTCTGTGCAGTCGAGCGGCAAAGTCGTTTACGTAGTCTCTTGGCCGACAGCACAAGAAAATCTTAACCCCACAATCGCTCGTAACGCACTCACACTGGCAAATGATGTCGCGAAGTACCCACACATCATTCTCGACAATGAACGAGCCACCCGCTTACTGCGTGGCCGCATCGGCATGCTCGGCATGTACCCTGTCGCTAATACAACGTTTGCAAAGTCATTTGCCCAAGTATTAAAACTCTCCACCGAGGATTCGCCGATTCAATCTTTCGATAGTAAAGATCTGGAAACATGTTTGGGTAACGACGGTCGCGCCTTTCTAGGTTCTACTATGATAAAGGATCCAAATACAGCTAAGCTTGGATCGGTGATTCTTCACAACTGCATGAATCGTTCTGCATGTCCTCCGCCGAAAGGTAAGGCTGCTGCAGGTTCGCTCATTCTGGTTGTGTCGGAGGAGATGGTGGCTGATCCAAAAATCAGTAAGAATATTGAGTCTGCGATTGCTTATGTTGGCGGTCGATGCGAGACATTGTTCTCGGGCGTTTATGTCCGAAAGAATGTGCCTGGATTGATTGCAATACTAAGCATGAATGGATTAGCGACATAAAGGAATAATGAAATGAAGATTACCAAACAACAACTTAAACAAATTATTAAGGAAGAACTTAACGAGATTGGACGCGGCCCCGTCGATTCAATGCCGGCACCATCTGGCACCGATCAGGGTGTGGAGATCGTAAGACAGCATTTAGGAAAGATTGTTGCCGAGTTGTCAGGCGCCGGACTTGACCCAGATTTGTCTCAAACAATGGGCAGCACCGGGCACACCGGTATCACGCCCGACTTGGATGGGCTAGCTGCTGAAATGTATCGGATGATAATGGCAGAGATGGGCTCAGCATGAACAAACTATTTGAAAGTTGGAATAGATTTTTAAAAGAAGAAGCCTCGCCAGAGGAACTATACGCAGATTTTCTTCAAACATACCCCTTTGTTAAAGAGGATTGGTCAGATTTAGTAGTTAGGCCCTACAAGGTTTCACAATTTGGAAGAATTGATGGAGAACACTTACGGGTAGTAGGTGATGCACTTGTTGATTATTTTGTTCCATCCAACCAGCACGCTAGCGATGAACAGCTTGAAGCAATATCGCTAGCCACCAACGCCATTGATGGTGCCGTTACAGAACATTACACCACTGCTCGCGATACAGCGCTGGGCAACGCGGAATCTGAGAGTGATGCTGAAATTATTGCGATGGAGATCTTCAAAGAACTATTTAATGATGTCTTGACTCAAACTTCTAACATAGAAAATTTGAACCCAAGGTAAGAAAACTAAGCATGAATGGATTAGCAATATAAAAGGAATAATGAGATGAAGATTACAAAACAACAACTTAAACAGATTATTAAAGAAGAGCTTGAGTCTATCCTGGCTGAAAAAATCCAAATGGGCACTCCTGGTTTTCGAGGCAAAGTAAAAGACTTTGTTCCGCAGTCGATGGCTCACGCTGTTGGCAACAAAAGCAAAGGACTTGCCGGCAATCCCAAATACATTGCTGCTTGGAAGGCCATCGGCAAAGAACTTAATTCCGGTAATATCGAAACCTTTATCAGAGCAGTGAAGAGCGAAAACAGAGAAGAACACATCGAAAAATTGAAAAAAAGCATGAAAAACAATAAATTGAAAGCCGTTTATTCTTTGAAGGACGTAGTTTCGTTAATGGGTTCTGAAGGTAAGCGCCGCGGCCATGCAATAGGCTCCGATCGCGACCCGGGCTATGTGAGAGAAAATACAAAGGAATAATGAAATGAAAATCACAAAATCACAACTTAAACAGATTATCAAAGAAGAGATCGACACCACGATGGAAGAGGGGGTTGAAAATATTACCCCCGAAAATATTCAAATAGTAGTAGATGCATTCAAACAAGTTGCTATTAACTTTTCGCCGGCAATAATTTTGCCTGCCTTGATCGTGATGTATAAAGAACTCAAGCAAGACAAAACAGATAAGAATTAAATATACCAAACATAAAAGGAGAAATGTAATGGCTATAAGAAAAAACAAGAAGAGGATCGACCCTCGTTACTTTTTGAACGAGACGACATATAGAGATGAGATCGGAGAGGGCTCAGACCCGTTGGGCTCCCTGGATCCCGATCCCAGGTTCGTGAATTCACGCGAAAAGATGGATATCCCCGAGGATGAGTTAGCTCAGTCGTGGACGAAACTCCTCCAAGCAGTAACAGCGCAAGTCCCAGAACTTCGGGACCGCATGTTAGGAGTCATCGCCACCGATGCCTCAGAGATGGCTAAGGAATACCAGAAACAGCGAGGATAGATATAACAAATATATAAGGAATAACGAAATGAATTTAATAAAAGAATTTTTGAATTGGTTTGCCTCGCCAAAGGCAGATGCCTGCTGCGCGCTAGCACCCGATGTCACGCCTGTTGAAACTGAAGAAATCAAGGAATCTTGCGGTGATCTTTTTGAGTCTATGTGTCGAGATGCTGGAGTCAAACAAGAATGGCTTGATGCTCGCAACGCTATAAGTATTTTTGAGGACTGGTATACTGGCACCTGTGATGCCGCGGAAATCAAAGCATCTATAAACGATTTCATTAACGCTAATCCTACGTTCCGAGCCAAACTGAAAGGAAAGTTTTAGAATGAGCTGCTTGGGACAAGAATGATGGCAAAAACACAAGCCTTCATCGATGGGTGGCTCGCAAAGTTAACCTCAAGAAAACTAATGGTGTGGGCTACCGCCACCACGTTCACGTTTACAGGACACATAACAAGTGATGACTGGGTAATCATTTCTGCAATCTATATCGGCGGCCAAACGGTTATCGATGGTATTGCAAGACTGAAGGGATATAATGATTAATAAGCGATTATTACATCTTGTGCTGAAGAACTGGAAGGCAACACTGATCGTGTTGCTTTTTCTTGTTATAGCCATGAAAAGCAAATATGACTACCATCTAATGGAAAAGGCATACGACACCCAAATAGACTCACACAAAGCACAGATAGAAGGCTTGAAAGAAATACACAAGCAAGAGATCCGAGAGAAGCAAAAGTTGATGGAAAGCCACCTAGAATCGATTGCAGTGATTGAAGAAGAATATGAAGATGCACTCAAACAACTTGACAAACTTCGAGAGAAAAAGAATAATGAATATACTAAAAAGTTTAGCCATGATAGGCCACAACTAATTAAAGATATAGAAACCAAATTTGGTATTGAATATGCTCCTTAAACTTCTTTTAATGTTGAGTCTTTCTGCAAGTGCAACGGAGGAGCCTAAGTTTACTATACTGGAATATAAGGCCCCCGCCCCATTCGCCGGCATTTTATTTGATGAGCAAGCCATGGCTAAAACACTAGCACGTTACGATCTTGCCAGGTATGCATGCGAGATAAAGACTGATTACCAGTTAAAAATTCAAAAAGAAGAATACGACTTTAGATTGGAAAACTTAAGAATCGAACATAAGTCCTTAACAGATGAGTACGATTTGTTTATAATACAAAAGGACATGGAGATTAAAGCACTCTCCAACTCGCTTAAGAAAACTTCTCCACGTCACAAATGGTTATATTTTGCTGGTGGGGTCATCATCGGTACTGCGAGTTCATACAACGTATACAGGATAGTTAATGGCAGATAAAGACCCTAACCAGTTGGCGGCAATTGAAAAAGCCATCGCCGAAAAATATGGCGCCGATGCAATTGCAAATCCTAAAGCGCTTTGGGACCAGAACAAAGAGAAAGAATATCTTCAACAAATGAAGGAGTTCTATAAGAAAGTTAAAAGAAACGAAGCGTACCAAGAGAAAATCGATATAAATGGCATAAAGGTTACAAAAAAACTACTTAATAGAGAATCTTTAAAGTGTTGTCCGGTCTGCGGAACTTTTCCAAAGAAGTCTATGGATGATGTCTGTCTCCTTAAATTTGAGTGTTGTAGTCTATGCTATGACAAATATATTTTCGGGAGAGAAGAGAGATGGTTAGAAGGTTGGAGACCGAATGAAAGTAAGCAAAGAAATACTTAAAGACATTATAAGAGAAGCCCTGCAGGAAATTGAAACCGACGACACCTCTCTTAAAACAGGGACAATGTCGACGGCTCAAAGACAAGCCGGCGCCCGCTCCCGGATTAAGAGCACTCAGCAAGACAAAGAATATAGTTCACAAGAAAGAAATATTGTGGATCAATTCGAAACTTTTATATCGGATTTGGCGGCCGCCGAAGGTGTCGATCTAATGACGCACCGCGCGCTCCTCAACCGAGTAATAGCGATATTACACAAAACAATTAAACCAAAAGATGGACAAGGAGAACCACAATAATGGCAACAGTTTACGAAATAGTACAAGGCCTATCACAGGCCGCCGCAAATGCATACGACGGGGCGCTTGATGAAAGCGGGAACCCAGTTACTGCCGGCCTCGCCCGCGAAGATGGCGATCCAATTCTCGATAAAAGAGTATTAGATGGATTTAACGTTAAGTTTTACGGCAACATGATGTGCCTCTCCTATATGTCGGAGGTACGTTTAAAAGAAGTACACGCAAATGGTTTTGAAGGTGACGTCGAGCAAAAACTAGCCGACATCGCATCTTTCCTTAAGAAAGAATACAAGAAAATTACGGGTGAATCAGTAGCACTGACCGCTGAAGGTGAGGTTGATATGAGAGTCGAGAGTACATCTAAGATCCGCTCTTGGGTTGTCGCCAAAAAACACTTTAAAGTTGGTGGCTTAGATGAGGCTATGGAAATCCAAGCCGGATCCAAAGAGAGATTAGATAAGGGCTGGCGTTCTTTCCTCGACCAAGGTGGCTGGGATGGCAAAGGCGGAAAACGTCCAGACAATGATAAGAGAAAGAAAGATAAGGACGCTCCTAAAAAATGAATCTGTCACGTAAAAAGTTACAACGCTTTGTCATAGAAGAGTATATGAAAGAAGAGGGTCTTCATCTTGAAGCCTTAGACCAAGATAAATATGAAGAGTTCTTAGCGTGGATTAACAAAGAGGCCCCAAAACCAGCGTGGCTCGATGGCTATGGAAAAAGTGGAAAAAGCTTACCTACGCCGCCCGCACTACCCGGCTCAGACATTGGTTCCCTTGACACAATGCCTATGGATATACCAAGTGATGACGCAGCCGAAAGCGAATATAGTGGGTTCCAGGATCGCAGCGGCCCAGGGCCCACATCTGATCCAGAAGATATGAGCGACGAGGATCTAGTCGCTTCTATCAGCCAGATGATACAGGGAAGGGATCCAGACCATGTTGCGGAACTTTTTCAGATGGTCTTCTCCAATATTCCAGGTGTTGAGATGGACCCAGCCGAAGAAGACCCCGGGTCACTCTACTCACATGGAGCAGAAGGCCGCCCAGTTGCTGGCTTCCAACTAGAAAATTTGATGGAACTCATCCGCGAAGTCATCGCGGAGGGCGACTACCATGACATGGGCGGAGAAGATGAAATGTATAACGTCCTTGATCCTCACGGCCTTGAAAGCATGCCCGACGCTGAATCAATTGACATGGCAGAGAGAGACGGAATCGAAGAGATTCTTGTTTTAGACGGCGAAGGCGGCTTAGCCAATCGTAAAGAAGTTATAGCAGCACTGAAAGATGTATGAGCTTCAAGTTGGACAAGAAGCAGCAAGTTAAAGAAATATTAAAGTGTGGTAAAGATCCAGTCTATTTTCTTAAAACGTATGCCCGTATATCACACCCGATGCATGGGCAGATTCTTTTTGATACATATGATTTCCAAGATGAACTTTTAAAAGACTTCAACGACTATCGCTTTAATGTTATCTTAAAAGCCCGGCAGTTAGGGATCTCCACTGTCACTGCTGGTTATATCGTGTGGCTAATGTTATTCCACCGAGACAAAGCAATTCTTGTTATGGCAACTAAGTTCGCCACCGCGGGAAACCTTGTAAAGAAAGTAAAGGGTATCATGAGAAATGTACCTGATTGGTTGAGCATCGCTACTATTGACGTAGATAACCGAACTTCATTTGAACTATCAAACGGTTCATCCATCAAAGCAGCCTCCACCTCTGGTGACGCCGGTCGCTCTGAGGCGCTGTCTCTCTTGGTCCTTGATGAGGCTGCTCACATTGATGGTCTAGACGAACTGTGGACTGGTCTATACCCCACCCTATCAACCGGCGGTCGCTGCATTGCGTTGTCTACTCCTAACGGGGTAGGTAACTGGTTCCATAAAACATGCAATGATGCAGAAGCAGGATCCAACAACTTTAATTTAACGACTCTGCCATGGGAAGTCCACCCTGATCGAAACGAAGAATGGTATAAAAAAGAAACAAAGAATATGTCTAAGCGCCAAATCGCGCAAGAACTTGAGTGTAACTTCAATACATCAGGTGAGACTGTTGTTGACCCAACCTGCATGGAGTGGTTGTTGGCGAATGTTAGAGATCCGGAACATCGTACCGGGTTTGATAGAAACTTTTGGATTTGGCAAGACTTCGATCCCACTTGTAATTATTTAATGGTAGCCGATGTTGCTCGTGGAGACGGCGCCGACTACTCGACATTTCATATAATCAAATTAGAATCACTTGAAGTGGTGGGGGAATATCAAGGAAAACCATCCCTAGATATGTACGCAGGAATGCTCAATCAAGTCGGCCGTGAATTTGGTAATGCTATGCTCGTTGTCGAAAATAACAACATTGGATTCTCTGTGCTAACAAAACTTATTGAATATGAATATCCAAATTTATATCACTCTATCAAGTCAACACACGAGTACATCGAGCAACATCAAGCGGAAGTAATGAACTCTGCTGTGCCCGGATTCACAACCTCTATGAAGACTCGCCCCCTTATCGTAGCAAAATTAGAGGAGTTTATTAGAAATAAACTAATTACTGTATATTCATCTCGTACAATTAACGAAATGAAAACTTTTATTTGGAGAAACGGAAGGCCCCAAGCAATGAAGGGATACCATGATGACCTTATCATGGCTCTGGCCATCGCATGCTGGGTTAGAGACACAGCAATTCAGTCAAATGCAAGGGATTTAAATTACCAAAAAGCGTTTGTCGAAGCGATAGTGATCAGTAAAACTACGATTAATACACAAATAAGTGGACAACATGGGTACAAAAAAGATAGTATCTTTGATAAAATGAGTGAAGCAGATAAGTTGTATAAAGAATACCAATGGATTATAAAGTGAGAAACTAAATGGCTACCAAACCTACACACAACCCCAAGAACCAACAATCGGATCTATTCAAGTCTTTAACTAGATTGTTTTCAGGTCCTATTATAAATTACAGATCCCAGTCCGGACGACGAATCCGTCGACAACACCTAGACAAATTCTCTAGTAGATTTAAATCTGCCTCGGGACAGCAGTTTAAGAAATCTCTTTACAATCCTTTAGATCAAATTTCAACGAATGCTATTCAAAACCAACAGCGCGCAGAACGTTATATAGACTTTGACCAAATGGAATATATGCCGGAGATTGCATCGTCTATGGATATTTATGCTGACGAGATGACCACTTATTCCGATTTGCGCCCAATGTTAAACATTAAATGTCCGAATGAAGAGATCAAAGCAGTGTTAGGGATCCTCTATGAGAACATAATGAGCCTTCAGTATAACCTGTTCGGCTGGGCCCGCACAATGTGTAAGTATGGAGACTTTTTCCTTTACTTGGACATCGACGACAAGTACGGTGTACAATCAGTTATCGCGTTACCTTCCCCGGAGATCGAGAGACTAGAGGGTCAAGATACTACAAATCCGAATTACCTCCAGTATCAATGGAACTCGGCCGGCGTAACCTTTGAGAACTGGCAGGTCGCCCACTTCCGTGTGCTTGGCAACGATAAGTATGCCCCTTACGGTACTTCGGTCTTGGAGCCGGCCCGCCGCATCTTCCGTCAGCTTACGCTCATGGAAGACGCGATGATGGCCTACCGCGTTGTACGCTCTTCTGAACGAAGAGTATTCAAAATTGATGTGGGCGGTGTCCCCCCTCAAGATGTTGAGCCATACATGCAAAAGATCGTCACTCAACTTAAAAGAAACTCTGTGGTTGATGCTACCACCGGCCGCGTGGACTTAAGATATAACCCGATGTCAATCGAGGAAGACTACTTCATCCCAGTGCGCGCAGGCTCTGCGACAGACATTCAAACGCTTGCCGGCGCCCAGAACATTACAGCGATTGACGATGTTAAATATCTTCGCGACAAACTTTTTTCTGCCCTCAAGGTCCCACAATCATACCTTACGATGGGTGAAGGCGCGACAGAAGATAAGACTACACTCGCTCAGAAAGATATTCGTTTCTCAAGAACGATTCAAAGACTACAGAGAGTGGTGATCGCCGAGTTAGAAAAAATTGGTATCATTCACCTCTACACTTTGGGATTCAGAGGCGATGATCTGTTAGCATTCAAACTATCTTTGAATAACCCTTCAAAGATTGCGGAGCTTCAAGAAATCGAGCATTGGAAATCCAAGTTTGACATTGCGGCCTCTGCAACCGAGGGATTCTTTTCTCGACGTTGGGTTGCTGATAATATCTTTGGCCTCTCTCATGAGGAGTTCACGCGCAACCAGCGCGAAATGTATTACGATAGAAAACACGACGCTGCCCTTCAGCAAGTGGCAGAAGGAGCCGCTGCAGCAGAATCCGGCGCTTCCCTCGGCGGAGGCCTCGATGCTGATCTTGGCGGCGACCTCGATGCAGACCTAGGCGGCGGTGAAGAAATTGCAGCAGCAGACGTTGGAGGCCTGGACGCAGAAGGCGCCCCCGACGCCGGAGGCGGAGATGAATCTTCATTGTTGGCCGTACCTCCTGG
>TARA_B110000211_G_C14093249_1_pt1 | contig 17504 bp, 17 predicted proteins | sample TARA_B110000211 | Tara Oceans TARA_B110000211 (sample SAMEA4397516) | marine metagenome | biome: Polar Biome; feature: [DCM] deep chlorophyll maximum layer (ENVO:01000326); material: water (ENVO:00002006), including particulate matter (ENVO:01000060) such as... | depth 30 m
GCTCGATATTTAAATTTAAGCTGACACAGAATATTGAACGCCCCCTACACTAACTTAGTGCTAATTTTACCTGTCATGTATCAAAATTAATAAGCATTTGTTGAATTTTTATAACTACTATTAAACATAAAAAATATTAACAGCTCCCTGCTATGAGACTTTGCAAAAGAGCTGTTGATATAGAGAAAATACTTTATTTGAACAATACAATAAATAATCCCTTTGAATTAAAATCATACTTATTATTTTAAAGAGAATTTCTCGATGCATTTTTAATTTTACTATTTATTGATTTAAACAAGGCTTCAAAATTAGTTATGGATCTTTCATCCATTACACTTTCAGCGTTCGAGCCTAACAACTTCATAAACTCTCTTGCTGGCTTAGCTTTCACAAAACTTAATTTTTTGTCTGAATTACGTAATGAAGATTCAACTTGTTTTGCCACCCTAGGTATTTTTTCATTAAAAATAAGATCGTCTGAATAAGTATCTTTAACAAGCTTTAAGAAAATATCTCTATTTAATAAATCCTCAATATCAGCTTCAGATACATCTTCACTCATACATTCAGATACAAACATAATATTATTTTTATGAATTATTTTTCCATTTACCAAGTCATCACGAGTAACTTTACTTTCTCTTTCTTCATCTAATAAAACGACCACATTTAGATTCTGAGATGATAACAGACTAACCATATAAGATATTTTTTGAGCACCACCCGCTGGTGTTATAGTAATTTTAGAGTCTAACCCTTCTCTACCAATTGTTTTTAGGTAATCAGAAATTGAATTTAAGTACCAAAAGTCAGTAACTCCCTCAACAATTAGATTATTTGAACCTATAAAAAGAGACTGAGCTATATCGTAACCAAGCGCGGCTTGTAACGGAAATAAAGTTGTTGAATCGCCAGTAGGATCATTTGTTACTGTAGTCCCTTTAAATTCATCAATACTCACGGTCTTAACTGTTTCTATTTTTTTAGTTGGTACCAAAAATGGAGAATGAGTGGTATATATAATTTGATTAGAAAAATCCTCATCAAGATGTTTTAGCAAGTCTGTTTGAGATTTTGCGTGCAAATATAACCCTGGCTCATCCAATAAAATAATAGCATTATCGGATTTACCATTATTTGTATCTGCGAAAAAAGTTATGTAAAAAGAAAAAAACCACTTAAACCCTCTGCTTCTTTCATTTAAATTGACTTCTACATCATAACTAGAATTAGGGTCAGAGACATACGTATCGAAGTAATAACTATCCACATTAAATCTTATTTTTAATGTTCTGTCTTTCCAGAGTCTTCTTATCTCTCTCGTTACTACTGCTCCAGCTCTATTCACAAGCTGGTTTCTTGTCTCTGAATCAGAAGAGTGTTCTACTAGTTGTAGTGGTTCTATGCCTGCAACTTTACATAATTTTTCAAAACTATCATCTTCTTTATTAAGAGCGTTTTGATTAAATCTTGTGTGATAATCATTTAAATTATGATGTCCACTTAAATCAGGGTAATCATCAACATAAACAAAGATAGGGATAATGCCATCTAACCAATTAATGGCTTTTTGTTTTTTATCCTGATCATTTAGTGATACCGCTAGAACTTCAATATCATCGATTAAAGTATCTATATTATCATTATCGATTCCTTGAGAAATCAACACTTGTCTAATATTTGATGTCACATCAGATATTTCAACAGACCATTCCACAGCAGATGTCGTTTCACTAGGAATAATAACAGAAATGTCTGTTTTAACTTTATCTAACAACTCAGCGTGAGGTGGATTGATACTCTTAAATTCAACTTCTATACTTGATATCAACTTCTTTAATTTCTTTCTAATTGCATCAGTATCAAATTCGACAGGTTTCAAGTCAATAAAGCTAAAGAGCCTAGTTGCCTTATAGCCACGAGAAATTTTCACTTTATTTACATTGTTAGCTCTAGGAAATATTTTAGTAAGGTCATTTTGCTCTGATTGACCTAGTTTCCAATAAGTTTCTAATAAAGGTGTTTCTTTTGTACAGTCAGATAATTTCCTATCTCTTGGGAAGTTTTTAATTGCTTCAATATCCGCAATTCCTTCAGGTGGGTTCAGTTTTTGCAATGCCAAAAGTAAATTTGATTTACCACTTTCGTTTCTACCGAGAATTGCGGTTAGTTGGTCAGTAGTAATTTCACCGCTGTCATTAATTGAACGGAAATTTCTAACTCTGAAGGATTCTAATTGCATTTGTATTCCCTTATTTTAATAATGCTGTAATTATTGCTGCGCCTGAAGATAAAAAGGCAACGGATATAGCAGCCCATATTTTAAAATTATTATGTTTATTCTCAGTATTCAATCTTTTATCTTCAGCCTCAATGTTTATCATCTTGGTTACAAGATCCATAAGCATTGTTAACTCTGATGAATTAACTGGAGCAGCCTCTCTCTGGCCTGTATCTGGATTTTTTCTTCTGCGTGCATATCTAAGATGCAGTGTATAAAGAGGTTCTTTCTGACTGCTCAAGTTCTTAGACTTTCTGAAAAAGGAAGGGTAACCACCTAATATTTTTTCAACTTCATATAATTCTAAACCTAAGCTATCTGAAATATTCCTAGGAGTTCTACTATTCCACTTTTCATGAGCACCAAGATGCTGAATCAGTGCTGTTAAATAGTGAAAATCTTCCGTAAACGAAACATTTAGCATTTTATGCATACTTCCCTTGTTACAAACTTTGATATTGTAAATAATGACACAACCCAAAATAAAAACAAAACATTACTCAAGTTATTGTTTTTATTTAATGTATTTTACTTAATTCATTAACAATAATAATGTGTTTTTAAACACCCCATTACAATCCATAACAAATAAATATTGTTCGTGATGTGATAGTAATTAAAGCCAAAAGATGAAATACAAACGACTGCTAAGAGCTTGCAGCAGTCATACGAACTATGTAATTAATTCAATAAAGCGCATACAGTTGTTACTTTTTAATAAATATATTTTATAAAATATTATAATAATTCAACATCTAAATTGTATTAATCTAAATAATCTTTAAGGGTGACGTAATCAATACCATTAATATTAATACCTGCAATTTTTGTTTTTAGTTCGCTATGCTTATTATGATTTACTCCATGTACTGGTTTATATAATAAACTAACAATATTTTTAAATTTACTAGTTAAAAATCCTTTAAAGTTATTATTTTTTGCTAGTGTTAAAAGCTCCGTAAATGCTTCGTTTACAAATTCAGGTATATCTTGCTGAGTAACAAAACGCTTTAATTCTCGCCAAACTTTTAAGCATTCACTAACACCAAAAAATGTATACCGTTTGTAACTAAATTTATCAGCATGGGCTTTTACTTTTTCATAAATATCTAGATCAGATTCACCATTATTATTTATTTTATTTCGTTTATTATTTACCGATTTATCTGCTGCAATATTTAAACACTGTAATAAATGTTTATTGATGTATTGAGAAATCGTGGCATTTTTTGAATTTTTAAGCTTTTGATAAGTTTGGCAATCACCTTGATCAAATTTAACTGAAGTACCATCAATGAAATCACTGTCGAATTTATCAAATTGCGCTTCACTGTAATGGTTTGTCCATTTTTTAATTGTTTCGATATGGTTACTGCTGCAATAGATTAAAATATGCATATGAATAGCCATTGATTCATTTGGTTCCTTGCACCAATGCCCATAAATGGAGATGCTTAATTTACCTAATTTTCTTTTTAAATTTATCCAAATAGTATTTAAGAAATCATTACAGTCTATAGGCGTAAGTATCCCATCCCATAGTCTTCTACCAAATTTAGGTTTGATATGAAATTTAGGAGGGCAGGTTATGGTGATAGCAAGCCAATGGTGGTTTTTGTATACAGCTACTTCCTCGAATTGCTTACAATTGGCAATAATGCCTTTTGCTTTGTTTTTCTCTTTGTCTTCTATATCAATAGTATGACAAGTACTACCATCAGTTGTAGGTCTGCCAGTTTTTTTCATGAATTTGCTGATATTTGCTTGCTTCATTTTATATATTTTTAACATCTTGTTGGTGATATAGGTTGCATTTTCAGCATAAGAAAAATCAACAACAGCACGATATATTTCTGAAATGTATTTTAATTTTTTTAATAAATAATCTGCATCAAATAAATTTTTCACCTTGTCTTTAATAGAGCTTCCTGCAAGGTTTTTTAATGTTAGACCGAAGGCTATTACTGTATTCCCCCCAATTAAATCAAAGGTATTTTTAGCATATTCCAAAACATATTTTTTTTTATTATTTTCAAACTCAGCTAATATGACTTTTTGCTGAAAATAGCTTGAAAGCGTATTTGCTATGTAGGTTAAATCTTTAAACTGTAATATCTTTCTTGGTGGTAATTCGATTATTTCATCAAATGATAAATTGTGATGATGGTTTAACGTTAAATCTGTCGTTTCTGTATTATTTATTATTATTATTTTTTGTTGATTCACTGAACTTTCCTTTTTGTATCTCAGGTTTTATCAGAAAAATCGAAGTGTTCAATAGAATTTGTATAAATAGTTAAAAATAAATTTAAGCTGATTATTTGGGGGATATATGAAGATATAACTGTGTGCTTTACTATTATATATTTTAAATAGGGGAATATTTTGATAGGGGGTGAGTTATGCTTTATATAACTAAAAAGGGCATGTTTTTTTAAATTTGAGTTGGATGTTTTTAAAAATATAATGACACATTATTGCATCATTATATCTTCTAGTCATACTTGGTTTTAATGATTGAAATATTAAAAAATAATAATACAAAACAATACTGTTAATATTCCACCAAGTGTCATTTTTACTTTATCAGGTTTTAATTGTGTTTGATGCTTGCAGATAAACTCAGTGCCTTTATCTAATAATGAATTTATCAACGGCTTAATAATATGATAGAAGGACTTAATTACATCAAAAACTTTAGCAATTAAATTATTCAATATTTTTTTTGCTTTTAGAATAGCGTCATATTTAGTACCTGTATTTGATTCAATGCTATTAGATGATTCTGACTCAGTTATCTCAACTTTCTTACCTGTAATAGCCGCATTAAGTGTTTTATTTTCTTTAAAACGAGGTGAGAAGATCCCCCCAATGATACCGATAAGTGAAATAGGTAATAACGTCATGACAAGGATAATGTTTAGTGGTGGAGTCGAATATTGTCTCATATGAAAAGGAGATGATTTGATGACCTCATTCAAAGCACGTACCATATGTTTAAATTCAAAATTAAGACCTCTCGCTTCTCTAGCTGATTTTACCACCTCTAAAACATCAAATACTTGTGAAAGGAACGTACTAAGTACAATTGCAATAAAGATAAATGAAATAACTCGTCCTAGGGTTCGATTAATACCAAGTCCGTAAACAATTGCACCTGTCATTGCTAACACCATTAAAAATGTTGGCTCAAAAATATTATATAAGTTAAGTGTTTTATCTGACCATTCTCCTAAGTCAGCTAATGAGAGTGACATTGAAATTAAGAACATAATAAAAAAACTAGCTCCTAATTTATTCATTAGTTTTAAATGCTTTAATGCATTACTGGCATTAAAAGCCACTGTTTGATTATTTTCCATGCTAATTCCTTATTATTGAATTTTGTTTTATCCAAAAAAAAGCACCAAACAAAAAGTAGGGTGCTTTCATAAATTTAAATAAATTTAAATAAATTTATGAATTATTTTTATTGAATTTACGTGAGGCTAGGGCAAGCATTCCCAAAGCAAAAATAGCTAACGTAGAAGGCTCAGGCACTGAGGTTGTGCGAACTAATGCTATTCCGTATCCACCATATTGACTGTTGGTATATACATCATTTCGTAATGATACTGAGTTTGTTTTTTGCCTCATAAAGGGAGCAAGTTCATAATCATCAGAAACACTAGCTATGTTATATAATCCATCACCATCTAAATCATTGCCGAATATAGCAGAAGTTTCTTTTTGTAAATCCCACCAACCTTCGGTTAATCCACGAGTAAATCCAAACAAAGAGAGAAATCGTAGTTCAGGATCATTAGTAATATCTTCGCCATGCTCAAAAGGAGAGGTTAAAAATTGTGATGTGTTTTCATCTGCATCCCATAAATTGCTAGAGGCCAAGCCAAATGAGTTAAATAGTTCACTCATCTGCTGATTTGAAGCTAACTTCCAACCATCTGCACCGTATAATGATAAGGCAACATCTATTGATGTGAGGAACGTTACATCCCATTGTAACCACTCCATACCATTACCAGATATAACATTAGTATCTTCGTTTAACGTATAGCCGTTATGGGTAATTAAAGCTGCATTAGAGGTAAAACTGGTAAATATAAATAGCAAACCAAAAAATAACTTTTTCATAATAATACTTCCTTGTTAATTACATATTTAGACCAGTGATTTTAAAATCACCATCTACACTTTCGACTACAATAGGCATTGGCATTGGCTCATCACCCAATATAAAAATATATTTTTCTTCTGATATCTTTTTAACTTTTTGCCCACAACTGGCTTCTTGCCTTTCTGAATCCGAGATAAATGGGAATTTGACCAGCTTTGGATCTGTACTGAGAGTTTTGAGTGTGTCAACATCCTTGTTTTTAAAAGCCTCACAATAATCAGCAATCACAGCTCTTGCGTTATCTTCAGGGGAACTACAGGCAGATAAAGCAATGCATGTAGTAGAAATTAATAATAAGTTTGAAATATTCATAAATTATCCTTTTAAAGATCAGTAATTAACTAACTACTGAGTAAAATCCATCTTTTTTTATAATGGCAAAACGAAATTTAGCTTTGCCGCCAAAAGTAGCTAATGTGAATTTTTTGCTGCCCTTCGATTTTTCGGTCAAGGTTACTTCTGAGCAATCTATGTTATCTACGAAATCAGAAAACTCGTCCTTATTGGATATTTTTTGCATTCGCTTAAAAAACTTATCATCAACATTTGATTTTAGTTGCTCTAAGTTTGCATCTGTTATCGCATTACATATCGTATTAGCGAACTCTTCGTATGAAAATTCACTCAACTCTTTTTGAGTTTTTAAGCTATCCCCACATGCTGACAAGCCAAACGATACAAAACTCGCAATTCCTATTACCTTCAAAAACTTCATTTATCACCTCGCTACTTATAAATAATCCCGAATCCAACCTGAGGTTGGAGCGGTGAACTTTAATTAAAATTATTCTTGTTGTCAATTATTTAGCAATTGGTGAAATAAATGAAAAAACTTGATAGCAAAAGTATTGATAAACTTGTTGGAGAAAACTTAAAGCGAATAAGAGAGGAACAAGGAAAAAGCCAGCAACATATAGGTGATCTAATTGAACTAACTAATCAGCAGATTTCTAAGTTTGAAAGAGGTATAAATGGTTTTAACGTAAGCCAGTTATATGTTATTGCTCAAGATTGTGATGTGGATATGAATTATTTTTTTGATTTAAATAAAAATTTTACAGAAGTAGATATTTACTAGTTTGTAACTTTAAAAAGGTTATGGGTTAATACCCAATAACCTAGCGATGCTTACTTTTTATTGATTACTTTGATTAATGTAGTCAATTAAATCTTGGTTAAAACCATCCATCCTTACAGATTGATACCAAGAGCTATGACCTTCTACTCGAAACTTTCCATCTTCATCAATTAGACAGAAAATATTAGGACCATTAAAAGTTAATGTTATTTCGTAGCTGAAATTAGTATTATCACTTGTACTTATATGAAGAAAAGGTTGCTCTTCTTGAGTAAGTTCAGCCAATGTTACTATGCTTAAATGATCAAATTGTTCCTTAGTAGCGTAATCTAAATCAGTTTTAATTTGATTAAATTTTTGTTTTTCGTTATTTTTATTTTGCATTTTTATTCCTTAAATGTTGTTTAGTATATAAGAACAGAGTATGTCCTTGAGCAACGGTTTTGTAGGTAAACCAATACCTATGTGTAACTAGGTATTGGTACTTAAATTGAACCAGAACTCATAAATTACTAATACCAGTTGATCATGTGTTGTTCTTGTTTTTTATCATCAACAATAAATGCATAGAAATTACATTTATAAATTCTTATACACTCACTAGCGATATCAATAAAAAAATCAATACTATGAAACTCATCTTTTATCACTATTGGTTTTTCACCTGTAGTTATTAACCTAACTTCAGCACAATCATGGCAAACATCAAAAAGAAGTCCTTTATGATGATGAATAGTGGCCTCAGTTACAGCTCTGTCTCTAATAAAGGAAAATATTTCTTCTCTTGATAAATTATTGAACTTAGTAGTTAGCTTGTCTAGCATTGCAGAAAAACTATTTAATACTTCTGGCTCTCTAAAATCTTCAGAAGAAGATACCTCGAAATCACGTGATTTGTTTTCTTGAAGGTCTACTGTCATTTTAGCTGTATATTGCATTTGTTTTCCCCTTTTAGGTCATTTTTGGGTGCAAAAACCCTATTCAGTCTTTTTGGCTGAATTTATGTTTAATATGTTTACTGTTAATTATTTATTTGCAGTCGAATATCTATAAAGTAGATAGGTGGTAATTGAACATCATGCTGCCTTTTTTCCATTAATAAGAGTTGCAGGCCACCATTTATAATGAAGCTTTTCTTCAACGCTTCCTCTTTTTCCTGTTCTAACCCCATGCCAGTGAGCTTTTCGGATGTGAGCTATTGGACTATTATGTTTACCATTTTGATAATCATTAATTAATTTGATTTGCTCTGATATATTTTTACCCACATGCCAAACCTTAGGTTTTTTAGGGGGGTGCAAAACAAAACCTTTTTTAGTTTTAGTAGGTTTTGCTCTTATAGGTAGCTCATCATTGATCGTTTCAATATCTGGCTCTTCACAGCATAAATAAAGAACGAGCGATAAACATTGAGCAGAAATAGGTACTAATTCTTCCTCGATATAGTCTTCATTAATATTATTATCCTGCTTATCAAAACTACTAGTTACATCAATAATGTAGTCTTTTAAGGCATCAAAAATTGTCCAGTTTCCTAAATTTAATGCAACAGGAATTAATCCATTAGGGGTGTTGAGTAAAAAGCGTAATTGAGACTTATCTGACTCTTCATCAAAGTCAAGGTGAGCAAAAAAACCATACATTGCTGAATGTTTTGGTGTTTCAATATAGATAGAATGTTGTGGTAAGCGTTTTACTGCATCAACAGGAATATTACCTTTGCATTTTGTTGATATGATTTCATCATATACTTCAGGTATAAATTTATAGATGCCTTGAGTATAAAACCAAGAAGATAATGCGCCTAAAATTTCCCCATCTGATCCGCTTCTTTCAACCCCCATGTTTTCTTTATGCGCTTCTAAAATAATATTACATAATGGGGTAGGTAAATAGCAGTAGTTTGGCCAATAAGATACAGCTCTTAACTGTGGAATTACTTTTCGGTAAATTGTTTTGAATATTTTTGGGTATTTTCGACAAAAATGATTCAAGTGTGAAATAGGGTTGTCTTCATTTTCTACATGGTCTTGGTTTAGAAATAAGCCAATGTTATTAATTTTTGTTAATGTTGCTGTAATAGTATTATTCATATGTACGCCTTCTTTTTTGGGTAAAGTGAGGGCGTGAACTAAATGTTTAGCTCATAAATTCCCTCCCGATTTTTAATGATTTGTATGTAATCATTTTGATTTTTCTCATGTTATTAAAAGTTAACTTGTAAGCTGTTTATATTTTTTCATAGCACCTCCATAAGGTTTTATTTAAATGAATAGTTTTTAGTGAAATATTTATTTAAATTTTAAAATTTTTTTATTGCATTTAAAAATCAAGGTGTGATATTATTATATAAAATAATTTGCGCCACTTGATTTCGTGGTGCCTATTATGCATTTCTGTGCGTAATTGTCAATCTATTTCTTTGTTTTTCCTTCAGTTTTTTCTGTCTTTTTTAATTTTATTTGATATGTCCTTATTTATCAGTTACTTACTGGTAATGTTTTTTGTTGCTATTTTTTTATTTATGTGTCTATAAAGTTCTATCTTTTGGGATGTTTTTATTTATTGAATATACAGTGTGTCTAAAGTCTTGATTTAATAAAACTACATGTAACAGTGTTATTAAGTAACTTTAAGGACACAAAATGAAAATAGGATATGCAAGAGTAAGTTCAACAGAGCAAAATTTAGAAGTACAACTAAAACAACTTCAAGAAATAGGTTGTGAAAAAATATATCAGGAAAAGATAAGTGGTAAATCAGCCGATAGGCCTGAATTGATTTCAATGCTGGACTTTGCAAGAGCAGGAGACATAATTCATGTTACTAAAACTGACAGGTTAGCTAGATCTACGATTGATGCATTACAAATAGCGGATAAATTGGAAGCTAAAGGGGTTGGATTAGTCTTACATGATCTTGGTGATATTAATATTAATTCACAAGTTGGAAAGCTGATATATACGGTGATCAGTTCATTCGCAGAACTTGAAAAATCTAGGATATTACAACGTTGTGCAGAGGGTAGGGCATTGGCTAAATCCCAAGGAAAACACCTTGGCCGTTTCAAAAATGAAAAACTTCATACACAAATAAAGGAATATTTTGCCAAAGGAATGAATAAAAACTTAATATCCAAAACACTTAATTGTTCTAGGACAACTGTTTATAGAGTTTTGGATAATAATAGTTAATTTGTTTTTCTTGATATTTCCTTTTCGAATACCACTTTTCCACTAGCTAGAACTGCTAATCTAGTTTGTCCGATAAAAATATCATAATACCAACTATCAGGGTTTGAATGGAAAGGCCTTAATGAAACCGAAGTTATTTTATAATACTTGTTACCTTTTTCTTTTAAATAAGCTATTTCAGCCTTATGTATAGCTTTTTCTAATGGCATCGAAATGTTTGTTAAAGGATCAAAGTTGGGTTGTGATTTAGCTAAATTATCTGAAACAACCAAATGGTACATGACAGAAGTTTTGATTCCATTTTCGGTAGCAGTTACGCTTCTTCCTCCCATCATTTCAGCGTTTGAGTTTAGTGATAAAATTAATAATACAAATACAAATATTGATTTAAACATTTTTATTCCCTTAGTGTTAATTAATAATGATTTTAATCCCAAAAAAATCACTTCAACATCTAAACATACTTCAAGTGATTATTATATAAATCAACTAAATATAATTAAGGCTTAAATGAATTCAAATTTTATTTTATTTTTTAAATACTGGTCATATAAGATATTGATATTTGGCTACCTTGGCATGGTATACGCACTCATTAATTTTGATAGAAAGCTCGTTTTACTACTATTTTGAACTAGGTAAATCTGAATGATTAAATTGTCAAAAACTTGCTAGAAAAGCCAAACAAAGTTACTATTTGCTATTGCTTTTAGTTGTCTGTTTTTATCATTATATTTTAAATAGATTGAGCTGTTTATAATATAATGAGGTGTTTTATTTTAATGGAAGATATCAAGCTAAATAAAGTTGTTGTTGAAGGGAAGCAAAATCAATCAATAAGTTTAAATCTTGAGGGAGAGCTATCTAGATATGTAGACTCAAAGCTTAAAGATTTTATTCGAGAGTACTCTTCTAACCAAAAACCTATTCAAGTTAATTTTCGTGAACTTGTCTCTTGGGTGCCGTATTCTGATTCATATACCCACTATATTCACAAGTACCCTGCTAAATTACTGAAACATATTCCTATTTTCTTTTTGAATTCAAAAATATTAAATGGAAATGATAATGCTACAGTATTGGATCCTTTTTGCGGTTCGGGAACTGTTCTACTTGAATCTATTTTAAATGGTTTTGATGCTATAGGATGTGATGCAAATCCGCTTGCAAGGTTAATTGCAAGTGTTAAGACTACTCCTCTAGATCCTGAAAGCTTAAATAGGTACCTGAAATCAATTGTTAAGAGAGCAAAACAGTTTAGAAAGTATGATAAAAAAAATATTGTAAATGTTGACCATTGGTTTCCTTTAGATACTCAGGTTAACCTCTCCAAGATCCATAGAGCAATAAAAGAAGTCAGTAATAAACAGGAAAGAGATTTTTTGTTAGTTACTTTTTCTAATATTGTAAAAAAATCAAGTTTTGCTGATCCAAACTTAAGTGTGCCAGTAAAAATTAAACCAGAAAAATATTTGAATTTGGATCTCAAAAATAAATTAGAGGAACAAGTAAAACAGATTGAAACTCTAGACATATATAAAGTTTTTAACGAGCAATTAAAGAAGAATATACAAAGAATAAAACTCATACATGATAAAGAAATAAATAATACAGCATCTATTGTTAGCTGTGATGCGCGTAAAATAACTAAAGATTTAAATACTGAAATTGAGATGTATGCCTCTAACAGTGTGGATTTTATACTAACGTCTCCACCATATGCAGGAGCGCAAAAATATATTCGTTCTTCTTCTCTTAACCTTGGATGGTTAGAATATTGTGAAGATAAACCACTTCGTTTTTATGAAAAACAAAATATTGGTAGAGAGCACTATACGAAGGGCGAATATAGCAAATGCTTAAAAGTAGGTGTGGATTGTATTGATGAAATGCTACTTAAAATATGGAATTTAAACCCTTTGAGAGCACATATAAATGGAAATTTTTTATTGGAAATGGAATCCGCTATTAAAGAAATGTATAGAGTATTGAAACTAGGAAGTAATGCCGTAATTGTAATAGGTAATAATGAAGTATGCGGTTTAAATTTTGAAACTCATAAGTATCTAACAGCTATAGCTAAAAGAATAGGTTTTAAATTAGAGTTAGTCATGATTGATGATATTCACTCTAGAGGGTTAATGACAAAAAGAAATAAGACTGCAAGTATTATTAATTCAGAATGGATTTTGGTGTTTAAGAAATGAATAAATTGGATTTAAGGGAAGAGCTACTGCTGAAAATTGTTCTGCTATCTCAGAATATTTGGGAACATAGAATTAAAGAACAAAACATTGATAAGTGGTTACAGAATTTTAGTGATGATGATGATGCTTCTATATGTGAGTCGACTCATGCCTTGTTTTTACTTAGTCACTTTATGTTTTTTGGTGTAAGGGAAGTAAGAGAACTATTGAAATCAATGTATCGAGATAAAATTAAAAATCCACTTATACAAAATACTAGAAAAAAATTGGCAAATACAAAAAATGTAACTGAAATATCGGCTTTATTTGAGAAAGAAATGGAAGCGACAAGGTTTTTAGGTATGGGGAATCCATCTGAAAGTGGAAATCATTTATTGTATTTTTTTCGACAAGAAAATGAGTTACCTAAAGAGCTATTTATACATACTCATGAAATATTATCTTTTAATAGAGATGCAGAAAACAATACATCTTTAAAGCTTAAAAACGAAGATATAAAGCGTTATATCTTTATTGACGATGTATGTGGAAGTGGTGAGCAGGCTACTGATTACTCAGAAGATTTAGTGAAAGAAATCAAAAATATTAACCCTGATATTGAAGTTTGTTATTTTACCCTTTTCTCAACATCAAATGGTTTGAAACATGTTAAAGACAACACACTTTTTGATGTTGTAGATTGTATTTTTGAGCTTGATGATAGTTTTAAATGTTTTTCTGATTCATCTCGTTATTTTAAAAGTATTGAAGAACTGCCTATTTCGAAAGAGTTTACAGAGCGTTTTTGCAATGATTATGGTAAGTATTTGATGGGGAGTGAAGACAATGCTCTTGGTTATAAAGATGGTCAAATGTTAATTGGATTTGCCCATAATATTCCAGACAATACCTTACCTATTATTTGGAACGATTGGGATAATTGGTCACCAATATTTAAGAGATATTCAAAATTATCAACTGGCTTATACATCTAAGGGAAGATAATGGAATTATTACAACGAAATCCGTTTACAACAATAAAAGCTAATGATCTGAATGACTCCGAGATAAATGAGCAATGGGTAGATATCAAAGGTTCTGGATTTTTAGATTTATTTTGTCCTACTAATGTAATGCCACAATATATCCTTGGTGGTAAAGGAAGTGGTAAAACTCATTTGATGAGATATTTTTCATATAAATCACAACTAGACAGAAATGAACAATCTCCAATAGAAGGAATTATAAATGATGGCTTTTTTGGTGTTTATTTTTTAGCTAGTGGATTAAATGGATCTAGATTTGAAAGCCTTCCTTTACCTGCCGAAGCGAGAAACGCTATATTTGAATACTCCTTTGAGCTTTGGTTTGCGGGAATCACCCTAGAAGCATTATTAGATCTACTAAAAATTGATAGTGGACTTTTTCAGAATGAAACCGCATTTTGCAAAGATCTATGTGGCTTATTTAACAAGAGATTTGATGACTTTGATGATTTAACCAATGTAGATATTATTAAATCCAAAATTGTTGAACTCTCTAACTTAGTTGATTTAGAAGTAAATAACTCTTTTTTCAAAGATAAACTAGATATAGAGATTTTAACCAATAGAGGTGCCTTGATTTTTGGAATCCCTCAATTGATGGCTAAACATTCTAAGGTGTTTGAAAAGACAACTTTTCTATATTTAGTTGATGAACTTGAGAATATTAGTGAAGACCAACAAAAGTATATAAATACATTGGTTAGGGAAAAGCAACTACCTGTGTCTTTTAGGGTTGGCGCAAGAAGGCATGGGATTAAAACATGGGGAACTCTTGGGTCTGGTGAGAATAATAGAGTTGATCACGAATTTGCTATGATTAATTTGGATAGCGTGTTTATTGACAATAAGCACTATGAAGAATTTGCAGTAGACTTAGTTATTAATCGTTTAATAGGTGCTAGCTTACTTCATGGTGAATTACTTCCTAATGATGGGAGTAAAGAGTCTATTAGCATAAGAAAACAGTATTTAGTAGAGCTTTTTGAAGAATCTAAACTTGAGGATTTGATTTTATCAGCTACCAAGAAAAAAGATGGTTATGACCAGTTAATCAGATCTTTTAAGTCAAGATTAGATAAAATTAAATCTAAAATTAACCCGAATGAAATTTCGGATAATTTAAAAGTTGATTCCAATATCTTGCTAGAAAAGGTTGCAATACATCTTTTTAGTCAAGGATGGTTTAAAAACCAAAATAAAATTACACAGCAGGGATTAGTTGAACTTTCTGATGACGTTAAGCAGTTGATTTGTAGTTTTCAAAAGGGAGAACTTGAAAAAGATAATCCCGTAGAAAATAAAATAAGTTATTACAATAATAATTATGTCGCATCAGCCTTACGTGCCGTTAGTCAAAACAATTTAGATCAATACCATGGCTTCGATAATTTATTGATAATTACTAAAGGATTTCCAAGGCACATATTAACCGTACTTAGACATGCATATAGGTTAGAAGTGTTTCAAGGAAAAGCACCATTTACAAACTCAGAAAAAGTTAGCTTAAAATCTCAAAAACTTGCTTTAAAGCAATCTAGTGATTGGTTCCATGATGATTGTGTTAGTGAAGGTGAGTTAGGCACTAGTGTAGGTATAGCATTAGATCGATTGTGTGAGATATTAAGAATAGAAATGTATGCTGATAAACCTGTTGAATGTTCTGCTTCAGGATTTACTATTGATAAAAATCAACTTAGTAAAACTTCAAAGTCAGTGCTAGATTGGGCTGAGTTGATTAGAGTTATTGTGCCAGCAGAAACACAGAGACAGGAAAAAAATTCTCAGAAGTTGATTGAAAAATATCAAATTAATGGGCTACTTTGTCCTAAATGGGGACTATCTTTGGCTAAAAGAGGAGCCATCTCTTTTACTCCTGAAGATATTGAGTCGATTCTAAATCCTGATAAGGGGGAAGAGTTTAAATCCTTTAAAAATAAGTTTTATGGTTCAAGAAATGCTCCATTTAAACTAGATGAGAATGAAAAGAAGGAACCTCAACAGGAAAGTAGTCAAATAGGATTAGATATTTAAATGGATTATTCGTTTTATTACAGACAAGAGTTAGACATTAATCAAGATTGGGAGAAATATGACCTGTTTCTTTCTGTATTTAATTCTAGTGACAGAGTTAAACAGGTATTTGATAAAATAGATGCTACTGAAAAGCATTGGCTTATAGTTCCTGAGTACAACTACTCCGAAGGTGATTACCCTGATGGAAATATTCTTGTTGTTGCGGATGGTAATGAATCAGAACAACTTCAGTCAATTTTAAAGCAATTAAATTTAGCTGAGTATCGTAACAAGAAAGTATGCTTTGATATGACAGGATTCATGAGGCCTCAAATGCTATTTTTATTGTTCTATTTAAAGAATATGCACTTTACTGAAGTGGATTTTTTATATAGTGAACCGAGTCATTATAAGAAAAAGGAAAAAACTGAATTTTCAAAGGGATCGGTATACGATACGCGACAAATAAATGGTTTTGCTGGAAGTAATAGTCTTAAAGGTAACAAAGACTTACTTATTATTGCCGCTGGATATGATACTAACTTAATTGCAAAAATAGCACAATTTAAAGAAAATGCTGAAATAGTTCAAGTTTTGGGGTTTCCCTCTCTTAGAGCTGATATGTACCAAGAGAATGTTTTAAGGACTATTGCTGCTTCTGATTCATTTACCTCAAATACTTTAGCAGAGCCTATTTTTGCACCAGCTTCAGATCCTTTTGAAACGGCTAATATAATTGAAAAGTATATAACGGAAAATGATTGTTTAAATGAATACGATCATATATACATAAGTCCACTTTCTACAAAAGCTCAGACTTTAGGAGTTGGAATTGTGTACTTAAATTCATTTGTAGGTAAACCTGTAAGTATTATATACCCATTTACCAGTAATTATTCAAAGGAAACGAGTTTAGGCATTTCAAAAGTTTGGCAGTACACTTTGGAGTTTTAGATAAATCTACAGTAATAATGTATTATTTTTTTTTAATATACGATCCCATATACAGTACTATTATATATTACGACAATTTTAGTTGATTGATAAATAAGGTGAATTTTTTTCCAGTTTTTCCTGTAACTCTTATTTTTCTGGTTGCACTATAATATATAAAAGATAGTAACCTGTTGTTTAATATATGAATTACTCGTTTTTTGACCGTATACCAGACACATACACTGTTTGAGTGTTTTAAATCAAAAATATAAGCGAGCTGTTATTGTAATTATAATTAAATACCTTAACCTATTTATATGAACATTGGATAATAGCTAGATCACTATTGGTTTTTTTTAGTACGCAGTTATCATTACATAGCCCTTAAAAAACGGGAATAGCGAGGCACTAAGAAATTGTATTAAGGACTACAGAGGGACTATTTTTTGAGAGATTATGAGTAATTATGAGAATCGTTTTTTTTATAACTATATAATAATAAAGACTTTATTTTAAATGATAACTTATGAATATGCCTAGTTCTTCAGGGATGAAAATGCCGTTCTAAAATAACGCTGCATTAGCTGTAC
>TARA_B110000211_G_scaffold180429_1_pt1 | contig 17497 bp, 17 predicted proteins | sample TARA_B110000211 | Tara Oceans TARA_B110000211 (sample SAMEA4397516) | marine metagenome | biome: Polar Biome; feature: [DCM] deep chlorophyll maximum layer (ENVO:01000326); material: water (ENVO:00002006), including particulate matter (ENVO:01000060) such as... | depth 30 m
AGTTTTTGGGCTTACAAATAACTTTGCATACTTTGGTGCTATTGGATGAAGACCAGTAGTATCAAGAGCATGATTTTCACCTACTCCACCAATTTGGTCTGCTCTTACATCTGCACCAGTATCGCTACTTGCACCTATTGCGGCTTCACCGGATAACCCAGTAGCAGCACCCATTTGTCCGAAAAGACTTCCTGAACCACCAGTAGGTCTGTCAGTTAAAATTCTCCAACCACTAGATGTATATGGCCTCTTTGCTATCATAGAGAAAGCATTAACTTCTCTGTTAAGCATTGACCAAACTTTCTGTCCATATAAAACTCCATATAAACTACCTGCAATTCCTACGGCAGTTCCACTTGCTGCTGCTAATCCATCGTGACCTGCTTGACTTGCACCGCCACCAAATCCACCAACGAAACCGGATGCTTTCAATAGTGAATTACCACTACCACCTGAAACTCCGTATGTCGCTGCTTCCAAATCTGCCATTGTTCTTACATATCCACTCATATTTATTCACTCCTTCCTGCAAAGTTATGAATATCAGACCATGACATACTTGCAACTTCTTCTGTTGATGTTGGGTAACCTTCCGGTGCTGTCATTGATATTTCTTGTGCTTTGCGAATTGTATTATTTCCTTCTGATAAAGATTTGCGTAGGTCTGCAAATTCTGACTTTAGTAGTTCTACTTCAGATTGTGCATTGTATGATTTTCTATCCGATGCAGTTTCTCTAGTAGAAACTTCTGTATTAAACCTAGTAGCAAATTCTTTGTGCAAATTATCGTAGGCTAACTTTTCTAATTGTTCAGCCTTAAATGCTTCATATGCTTTCTCGATATTTTGAGTAGATAAATTTAATGTTGAGAAATCTTCTCCATCAAATCCTTTAACTAAAGTTCCGGCTTCTTCGCCAGTATTGTTAGTTATATCCAATGCCTTATCGGTATCTTCATCACCAAGGTCTAATTCCTTTGGTTCTTTCATATCGCTTTCATCCTCTTCTCCTTTCTCATATCCCATGTCAAGAACTTCTTCTTCCGGCATGGTTGATTCAGGAGCGTCTTTTTCTTCATTATCCTTGAGAATAGATGAATTAACTTGTTTAATTAAGTCATTCAACTCCCCAAGTGATGCTTCCAATTGTTCACTCATTTTCGTTTCCTCCGACACATCCATTTTTAGAATGTCGAATTTGGCTTCGGGGTTTATCCCTTTTTCACATATAGTTACTTCATGTAACTCTAACTTGTCAATCTCATTGTATTGACCTAACTCGGAGTTATTTCTACTCCTTTTGGAAATTGCTTGTCCACCGATACTAAAAGAACGAAGTGTTCCTTTTCTAATACCTCTAGATATCTCTTTTGCTTTTTCAATATCTTCTCTTAGTTTAATTACAACATAAAAACCTACATCGTCTACACCAGTTTTGTGTATTGTGCCGTGTTTATCTCTGTAAGATTCTATTACTTCTCCAACTTGTACATTAGAATGATTAGACATTACATTTCTATATTTTTTTCCACCCATGAATTTAGAAACTGCATCATTTAATGCATCTAATGTAATTAAATCATTTTGTTTATCTATTACTTCTATAGAAGCATATCCACCAATCATTAAATCATCTGATTTAAGAATATCAAAAAAGCCCTGAGAACTTTTTATTAGTGTTCCCTCGGACAACATATTTTACTATTTAATTATTTTACTATATGAACCATTTGTTAAGATAGTATTTTTAAATTAGCATATTTATCTTCTTTAATATCCCATAAATCTTTATTATTATCTGATAATTCTAACATTTTTTGTTTTTTACCTGTCCACACTAACCAACTTTTCTTTTCATCTACAGGTATAACTCTAAAATGAATTCTAGTTTCAAATTTATCTCCAATTATTTTATACTCATGATAACCATGTTTTTGTAGTCCTAGTATTAATTCTCCCTTATCTAATAATTTATATTCATCAGTTTGTTCTGATACAATTGCTGGAAATTTACCGGACTTACCAAACAAGTTGTAAATATCTTCATCATTATCTATGTTTATTGTCCATGCTCGTACTTCACCATTAATATCCATAATAAAATCTAAATTTTCATCTTTTCTTCTAAATATTTTAAAAGTATCATTATCTTTAGTAATTAAGTCCTCTTCAACAGAAATTAATTTAGCATCAAAATTTTCTCCTTTTTTTATTGGGTTTTCTAATTCATCAATAACTAATTTTTTATGAGCAACATTAAATCCATCTTGACCAAGTAGCCATTTATAGAAAGTATTTTTATCAGAATCAAATATTCTTTCAAAGTCTTCTTGATTTTCTCTTACCATAAATTGCAAGACATCAGTTAAAGCCATTGGTTTATTATTTCGTTCTCTAATATAATGTATAATTTTATTTTTAACATCTGCTTTATTTTTCTTTAATTGATTTAACATATCTTCTTTCCATAAATCAATATCTACTAAAGCATTTTTCTGCATTAATTTATCACCTTCAAAACCATAAACAGTAAATCCGTCTAATTCAGATTTTAAAATAATAGTAGCCTCACCATGTATTGAATCAGTTATAGTGTAGGCTTTTTTGATTCCACCAACTATTTCTTTTACTGCACCAATAGTATAGTTAACTAATGCTTTCTTTGTTTTTTTAGAAAGTTGCTCTAAAGTTTGTAATTTATCGGGGCTTTCTACTTCAGGAATTTCATGTAATTTAGCAGAATATAAACTATATCCTTTTTTACTTCTTTTTACTTCATCTACTTTAACTCGTATAATTGACCCTATTTCGACTGATTTTTTAGTATTAAGTGCCTTTCCAACAGGTAAGTATTCTTTATTATCTATTTTTATAGTTTGATATTCTTCTGCTTCTTCTTCTGACAATGGCCCTATTCCCATAGTATAGGAATGTAAATTACTTTTAGTTTTCTTTTTATCCAAAACTATTACATCTAAATCTACAAATTTTTTCCATTTAATCCACTTAGGGTTTTTTCTAATACCTCTATAATAAGTAGATTCTGCATCTTTAATTACCACTCCTTCTGATGTAGGCATTTCCATAATTTTTAAAGAGTATTCTCCCACTTCTGCAATAGAATCTGCTAATCTAGTATCTTTTTTAGAAGGAAATACTAACTCATCTGAAGAGTGTTGCGAATATTGATAAAATAATATATTAATTCTTTCTCTTAATGGAATATCTAATAAATCTTTATTTTCATGTTTCATTATATCAAAAACATGCGCTCTTAATCTTCCCTTAGTCTCTTTGTGAAAAACATGAGTTATCGTATCTGCTCTATCGTAGGGTTCATCATCTACAAATAACATTAACTCTGCATCTAAAATACAATTACCATATTTCTTTTTCTTTAATTCAGTTACTTGGTCTTTACATTTATTAGTTATATCTTTTTGATTAAAAGAATATATAGTTATTTCATCACCCTTTTTATGAATCTGTATTCTCATACCATCATATTTTTCTTGCACTACAAAATCTCCACTTAGACCTTTAATTTCATGTAAATCTTCAATTTCAAATATTCTATACATTGGTTTGTTAGGTACTAAGAAAGACAATTCTTCATTTTTATCGGCTTTAGATATATCTAAATCAATAATATTTTCTAATGCACCTTCATCATATTTTTCTAAAAAAACTTTTTTAAATAATTTATAAAATTTATCAAATTTAGGTTTTATGCGAGTAGTATCTTTATCATCTCCATAATGTTCTGTAATATAAATAGGAATATCTTTAGGAAGTAAATCTAATCCCATAACTCCTTGAGTAATAGTATCGGGAGTTAAATCATGTTCTTCATATGCCGAACTAGGTAAAGTATTTGCATGAGAACGTAATGCATAATGAATAAATGCTACAAAAATACCATCATTTTTCAAAAACGTATTGATTACTTTTTCTCCTAATTGTTCTGAAAATGGGTCACTAACTTTATCTGATTTAAATCTCATATGTTTTATTGCTAAAAATAAATCTTTAGCCGAGTTGGATTCAGGGTCATTAACTTCTTTTCCGTATAATAACTCTTCTTTAACATATTTTTTCATTTCAGTTGTAAAGGTATCTAAACCATCAAAATTACCTTTAATGTATTCTACAGTATCTTTCCAATCTTCTGCATATTCTGATTTATTTTCTTTAGCAGAGAGATATGAATGTCTGACCTTTTCAAAAAAATTTAAAATCCTTTTTGTTAAAGGTTTACTTTTTTTATCAAAAATTATTCCTGTTTCCGGCATTCATTCCACTCAACCTTCATTAATTTCGCCAGCAAAATTTGAATTAGAATCAGTGTTAAATTTAGTTTTATCTTTAACTATTTTTGGTTTTTTTATTGGTACTGCTTTTCCATATACTGAAGGCTCATGGCCTGATGATACTGAATCAGGAATTTCTAAAAAATCTAAAAGTTCCTTTGTTTTATCTATTGCGGCTTGAGTAATTTCTTTACTACTCATTTATTCATCATCTCCATCTAAAACTGCGGCAGCAGTTGCTCCAACTACTCTTGCAGCAGGTACAATTTTTTCAACTTCTTCTTCTTCCAGTTTTTCAGAAGGTTTTTTCTTTCTCCATAACGTTGAACCTGATATTAGTTTAGATGCTACTGGATTAACTTTTAAAATATCTTTCCAACTCATTTTATTGACCTCCATAATTTTCTACCATTTTATGTATTTCAGTCCAATCCATGTTATCTACATTAGTAGTTTTCATAGCAGAAATATGTGGTGTTGGACTATCTATTACAACTAACCCACTTTTCATAAGTAAATTATCTTTATTATAAACTGCTTCTTCTAAATTTTTTATTTTACCTACTAATTCTTTTAATAATAATAGCATTTCGTTATCTTCTTTATTCATTTTTACACCTTTCCTTTTTTCTTTGGATATATTTCTGCTCTTAGTTGAGAATACAAAGTTTCATAATTTTTTCTAACTTTTGCTGCACTTGCTAGTATGTCTAAATTTTTTTCTTCATAACTCTTAATTTTTTTCTTAAATTTACTATCAGTTTTAATTAAATCTAAATCTTTCATTTCATCTATTAACTCTGTTAATTTAGTCATTTCTTTACCTAAAAATTCATTAGGTTCTAAAAGTTGAATAAGTTTTTTTAATTTTTTTTGTTTCTTAGCATCAACTTTTTCTAAAAGATTTGATTTTAAAATGTTTTGCCAAGCCATATTATTTTCCCCACTAGTGTTAATGTTACAGACCATTCCTTTTAATTCTTGTTAAAGAGATTCTTTCTCCCTTCTTTCTTCTTCGTCTTTTCTTTCTTGTATTCTTTTAGGCTCATTAAGTATATATTCTTGCATTTTTTCAGGAAGTTCAGACAAACTACGTTCATTACTTTTTTCTTGTTGTTCTGCAGAAAGTTTTGTCGTTAACAATTTAATATCTATATTTTCATATTTTGTATCGTATTCTGTATAAATTTTTTCTTTATCTAAATCTAATTTTGTTAATATATCTTCATCAATTCTTAACGTACCTAATTCAGTATCATTTATTTTATAAACTAACCATGCAAGATTACCGTAATAAATTTTAAAAGCCTCTAGTTCATCGAAAACATTTTCTATTTTATGTTTGTCTTTATCTGAAAAAACAGTAGTAAGTACTTCCTCTTTTTCCTTTCCTTTAACATTAGTAGAAATAAAATCTTGTGGTGAACCATAATATTCACTAAATGCATCTGTATTAGTTTCTATATTTGCATAGTCTCTTTCTGCCATATATATTATATTTTGTAGTTCTTTAAGAGATTTAAATTTTAATAAATCATCTCTAAGACTTTCACTTAATAATACTTTTTGTATGTCTTTTGCTTTTTGTTTTACGTCTTCTCTAGATTCATACGCTTCTATAAAATCTTTCATTTCTACATTACCTTTAGTTGTTTTTATAGGTAAATTTTGTTCTTGTAGCATAATTTCTAATAATTCATATCCTTGTTTACGTTTATTATTTGAAACAAATGTTTCTTTTAATAATTCAACTATTATGTTAAAATTAACTAATCTAGCCTTAATAGGAATTGCATTTATTGGTTTATTGCCCTTAAAAGATTCTATTAATATTCCTAATTTTCTTAAATTCTGTGTAGATACAAATCCAGTTCGTCTAATTAAATCAAAATTATTAGTGTAGGGTTCATCATTTATTATTTTTTGAAATATTGTTTTTAAAATTTTGGGTACTGCAGTTTTTTCATTTACAGGTTTAGTTGTAATTTTACTTGTACTTACTTGTGCATTTGTAGATAAAGTTATTAATTTTGTAAGAGAAGGTGCATTAGAATTAGTTTTAATTTCACCCTTTTCTTTAAATTGTCCGTTATAATAAAACCTCATTTTGTTCTGTCGAGCAAGTTGTTGTGTTGCGGTTTCATCGAGAGATATAGGGTTTGTAATTGTCTTTTCAAATTTATCCATAAATGTCTTCATTTCTTTATATGCAAGTTTATATTCCGCCTTTTGTTTCCTTTCAGAATCAGGCGCACTCATAAATTGCGCTTCTACACCTTTATCACTAACAACTATTTTTTTGTTAAATACCGACTCTATATCTTTTGGTAAATTTTCTTCAATATTAGTTTTTAATTGTTTGTAAGAATTTGATAGGCTTGTAGAAAATGACCTAGTAAGTATGTTAAATACGGTATTACCAGATTTGTTATCTCGAATATTAGAATCAGATATACCTTTCTTTCGTAATATATCCATAAATGTCATTTTTAAAAACCTCAATAAAATGGAATATTTTCTTTTGAAGTGCTTTTAGCAGGATTATTAATTACATTAGGTACATTTTTAGGTGCTTTACGCTCAATTGTAGTTTTAGGGTCTATACTACCTGCGAAAAAATTTCTATTTTTTACAATATTGTTATCATGGGCAGTTTTTTCTTCAATTCTTGCTCTTTTCATTTCTCTTTCTAAATCTATTCTATCTTTCATTTTCTTCACCTTCTTCCTGATTGTTTATATCCACACTCTGCGTCTGAACATCTTAAAATATATTTTTCTCTACCTTTAGCAGTTATATCTATTCCAAATGTTCTTTTATCACATCTAGGACAAATCATTTTATTTGGGTTTTTTATTATATCTATCCATGACATTAATTTTCCTCCAAATATTTTTTAAGTTTTAAATCTACTATTTTTTTTCTTTCTGCAGTTTCATTTTTCCACAGTTGTTTAGTATTAATGATGTCACTCATTATATCCCTCCACGTTCAGTTCGTCTATCAACATTTTCATTACCAGCATCTTTTGGTAAACCACTATTTCTTTTATCCGGCCCTACGCTCATTCTTGCTTTGTTTTTTGTGGGATTAGGATTTTCCTGCGGTTTAGATTTTACAGTTTCAGGTTTACCTGCGTCTGTTTTAGTAGGTCTTTCTCCCTGTTCCATCATTTGTCCTAATTGAGATTGGTCTATATTTGTACCTGCATAGGGGTCTAATTCTACATCCTCACCCTGTTGTTCTTTTGGTTTTTCTCCCTGTTCAGGCTTAGGCTTACTGTAGATAAATCTACCTTCGTCATCCATATCAACTTCAAATCCTAAATTTTTAGTTGATGCTGCAATATTAACTTCTATTTCTCTTTTACGCAGTACTGCAATTTCATCTTCTTCTTCAGAAGGTGGTAATTTTAAATCCCAATCGGTTATTCCAAATTGTTCTGTAATAAAAGGAAAGACATAATTATTCCAAATTGTCTGTGCCATCTCAACTGCACGATTAGTAACTAGTATCTGCATACCTTCGTTATTTAATCCACCACTAGCAGTAGCATCATTTAAAAATATTTTACTTACTCCATAGAAGGCTGAAATCCTATCTCTTAAATCATCCTTAACAGATATATATTCCATTTCTTTTAAACTATCCATAAAATTAATCCATTCAACAGAACCCTTTCCACCTTCTGCTTCAATTCCCATTACGGGAATAAAGTGAGGGTCTACTTCCATTTTTTCTTTTACTCCTCTCCAAAAAGATTTCATTGAATCAATGTTTCTAGTTTGAACTGCAAGCAAACCTCTTGGCATTCTTGCCTTGGTATATGATGAATTTACATAATTTTCCATTGCTAGTAAAGTTGTTACATTACTCCATAATGTTAGAACAGGAGATAAACCATACATTCTACTTGGTGAATATTTACTAAAGTGCAATACCTCTCCCTTAACATAATGCTGATGATTTCCCTTAGCCCTATTAACATAATGAATTGGATGCAATTTACTTCCACATATATCGCACTTTTCAGTCATATCTGTAGCAAGAAGTTCTCTATGTACTAAACAAGTATATCCATCTATTCCTTTTTGACCTAAATCGTCTGAAAAGATATGCATAGAAACTGGGTCGCCACGATAAACTTCTTTAATTCTATGCATTTTAATTACCCCATCACTATCTAAGAAATATTCTTTTACTAGAATTAAATATGCATCATCCATAATATTTAAATCGTCTTCTAACTCTTTTAAAATATCAATAAATAATTGTTCAGATTTATTTACATATCTTTCTAAAAATTTAGTAGCGTAACTTAATTGTTTAGGGTCAGGCTTTTTTAAATTTCTACTGCCACAATCTTTACATTCTAATGTTGCACTTTTATGTACTTTTCCACAATCTTTACATTTTACTGTATAGGCTTCTTCCCAAACATATCCCCTTCTAAATATTTCATTTTTTAATTGGGTAGTACAAGTCCTAAGAATAGTAGATTGACTTGCTATATTATAAATAACAGTTGGATTAATTACATAAGAAGTATTCTTCTCTTGTATTCCCATATTATATATCTGCCTATCTTCCGGCTTAGGAGTAGTATTTTTAAATAAGTTAGAAAAACTGAATTTTCTTTTTTCTGTAGCCATTATACAATCACTCCTTCAAGTTTATCCATTGCAACCATTTTAGAATTATTATGGAATTTAGCAACTGTTGTTGGGTCTATTCCATATTGAGAGAAATCATATCCAACATGGTCTTTATGGTTTTCATATTTCATTAATTGAAATAATTCGGTTCTTCTTGTTTCATACCAATCTGTTTTTTTATGAGATTTTTTCATTCTTATTAGTTCCAATAGTATATCTGCATTAGCACCTTTCATTTTAAAATGTGGCCTACATTTAGTTAAAATATCATAAACATCATCCATAGAATAAAAATTCAATCTTTGAACTGGGCGTGTACCCTGCGGAGATTTTTGGTCTAGGTGTAGTCTACCTCCACCTAAAGATTTATGCATTTCTAACATAAATGCTTTACCTCTATCACCAGTTGCAATTAATCCAACTCTAGGATTAAAGTTTTTATCCATTGTAATATAACCATCCGAATCTATAAATGCTGCAGTATATGAATAAATATCTTTTTTAATATCATCACTAAATTTATACAATGCCCCATTAACATTAGTTATATTTTGAGAAACTGCCATTTTTGTAATCATTGAAGGTGTGGTTTTGTTTAATAATTTATTAGGAAGTTTTTCATATACCTGTCTAACTGTTATTCCTTGATTATCACATACTTCATATAAAATGTGTTTTTTTATTGTTTCTTTTTCTGACCAATTTTTAAATGACCCTTTATGTTTTTTAATAATAGACTTAAATTGTTTTTTTGCAGAAGACATATTTTTAGCAATTTGCCCATGACCTTTTTCAAAACCTAATTGTTTTTGATTTAATTTTTCTTCCCAATATTTACATAATGAATCTATAATATTTCTTCGAGTATTTTCATCTTCAATTTTAGATAATTTAACTAAAGTGTCTTCATTACATGTCATTTCTCTAATTAATGGTTTGTATTTTCTAACCCAATAAATATTATCTATTGATTTATCCAAGTGGTCAGAATATGCATCTATTAAATTTTCTATTGATTTTGTAAATTGCATTTTAGTGTCTCCTTTTAGAGTTCTTCGATGTATTCTTAACTCTTTAATTAATACAGGAATATCTTTACCTTCAATTTCATATTTTTTAACATTATAAGTTAAAAGTTTTTTTGCATCAGTTAAAGACATTTTATTTGTTCTAGCATATTCTTTTGTTAAATCAAAATGATTTGAAATAGGTTGTTCCGATAACCAAGATAATTGTATTTTCATATTTCCTAAATCTTTTTTATTTTTATCATGTAAGGCTTCTACAGTAGTTAATTCTTCCGCAGCCTCACTATACATTTCTGCTAGTTCCTTCGCCTTTTCTGAAGTAATTGGGTCATTATCATCTGTCATTTTATTCACCAGTTTAGACCCACGATGCCGTTGGAGACAGGATTGCGAGTAGGAGTGGGTTCATCAAATATTCCCATGTCATCTAATAAAACAAAAGTTTGTCCTAATACTTGAGTTGCTGCATTTGCTAATGCTAGACTCATAACTAAATCATCATGCGCTCCAACTCCTTCAAACTTACCGGAGTCAGTAATAGAAAACATAGATAATTCTTCAATTAGCATATTTGTTACTCTCCTACTTGCTTCATTTCCATAAGGTAATATAATTTTTTTATTTTCAATATTCATCTGTAAATTTAAAATTATTTCTTGTTTCTTTTTTCTAGTAGTGTTAAAATCTCTAATATTTAAATCGGAAATATTTCGTAACTCCTGAGTAAAGGCTTTAGCGAAAGTATTAGTTTCAAATAGTATTTCTTCCGGTTCAAAAATTTGACCAATTAATCTTATTTTATCTATGTTTTCTCTAAATTCTATATTTTTTGCTCTATCTATATGTACCACAGTTTTGTTTAAATTTTCATCTACTTCTAGTACCGTAATAACATTGAAATCGCCATCAGTAGAAATAGCAGGGTCAACTCCTACATAATATTTATACCCCTTATGTTTTCTATGCCCTAACTTTAGTACATATTCTTTATTTTTACACATATTAACATATTCAGGATTAAATAGTGCCGTACCTGTAGATATAGGTACGCATAAATATTCTCTTGTAAATTTTAAAGAACCAATTTCTGCTTTTCGTTGTAGCAAGGCTTGATAATCCCATCTTTCAGGCCAAAGTGGTTCGTTTAAAGAATTAAGACAGGGATATCTATTAACAGTATATGCTTCATTTTCTTCTAGTTGTGAAAATATATCAGTATAAGTAAATGGAGTACCAATCATTCTAAGAGTAGCGGTATGATGTAGTGTTGGTATCATATCTCCAAAAAACCAATCTGTTACTTTTTGAATACCTGACATACTAAACTCTTTCAAAGGGTCATCAATAATAATTTCTTGAGGATGAAGACCTCTAATTTGAGAACCAACTGAACGTTCTAATATTGCATTACCATTAGTTAGTTGAATATTACCAATAGCCCAACCTCTAGACGGTTTGTATTTTTTAAGTGCTGGAAGATTAAAATATCTATCAATTTCTCTCATGTGTACTAAAGTCTGTTTTTGATTAGAAGATATGTATAACATTTGATATGGTGGCTCTTGAAATACTAAATTCCAAACAACCCAACTATGCATAAAGACAGATTTACCGTGGTCACGACTACAAATAATAACTGTTCTATCTGTACTTTGCATAAGTTCTAGCCACTCTTGCATATACTTAGGGTACATCATACCTAGAACATTTTTAAAAAAATAAGGAAATGATGTTTTAGAAATTTCCATATCCATTTGAGAAACAAAATCTAATTCTTCTATATCTATTATAATTCCTCCAATAATTTTTTAATAGCCCTTCCTTTTTTTCTTAATTTAGGAGTAGACATAAATAGTTCGGAATATAACTTAGTTTGTTTAACCCAATTTGCATATAATGCATCTACCTTTTCATGGTTTACATCTTTATAATCTTCTTCATCTTCATACTTATTTAAGATTGTATTAACATCATCTATTCTAATATGTTGTAAATTTAATGTTCCATAAGAATGTATTTGCCAATATCCTTTATTAAATAAATCCCATATATATTTAAAAAAATATTCTTTATTAATATCTGTTGGTAATTTTATTCCAATATTATATTTTCCTTGAACTGAATCAAATTTTTCTTTCGGCGCACCTACATTATGCGCTGACCCTCTTTTTTGAAGCCATATATCTGCTTCGGGAAAATTAGTTTTTACTTCAAAATAAACCATTTATATCCACCTTGTGCGTTTAGAGAAGACTCTAATTATTTTTAACACAATGACTACTGGCTTTAATATTAACTTAGGCAAAAAATTAATCCTCCATGAAAAACATTACCATATTTTCATCTATACTTTTAACTATATTCCATGCTTTAGTCATAGCGGTGGGCTGATAAACTAAAAATTTATTTCCATATTTTTTTCTATGGTAATCTACTACTTCTTTAGGCAAATTAGCAACTTGAGAATCATTAGGGTTTGCTATCCAGCCACTTTTTTCCCAATGATTTATCCAAATATTACCTCCAATATTTTTATTATTTGCACCTGCAACTATAGGTTTATTTCCAATTTTATCTAATCTTTTTTTAAGTAAATTAACTCCTATTTTTTTATTTCTATAATCTCTCGCTATTCTTGTTCCAGCAGTAGCATAAAAAATATTATTATCTACCCAACCACAAGCCCCCACTATTTTATTTTCATCTAAAGCAATAAAATATAATGGATTGTTTGTAGAATATTTGTTGAAATCTCTTTCACCACGTAAAACATAGGGGTAACTATCACCCCAATTTTCATTCCACATATTTTTTACTTCTTCTTCAGTAAAAACTCGACTAGGATATTCTATTTTCATAAACTCACCTAAAATTTCCCTTAATGTAATACACTACATCAGTAGAAACTCCATGTTTAACACTTAAATTTCGGTGAGCATCCTGTTCTTCTACAATAGATTCTAATTCAAATGGAGTAAGTTCTACATTATGTTCAGATTTTAGAATAGTTAATACATTATTTACTTGTTCAAAATTATTAGTTTTACACACGCCAAAATATATTGGTTTATTTACAAGTTTACGAATCATATCATGAGCATCCAAAATCTTTAGTTCTGTTTCAGATTTAATAATTTTCATGTCTGAAAATACACCAAATAATTCTCTAGCCTTAATTTCTATATCCGGTAAATTATAATACTGGTCTTTAAGTCTCCAAAAATGATTAACTAAATTATTAAAGGGCCATGTATAATTTTTCTTTTCTTCGTATTGTTTAAGCCAATGAGAAGTAGGTTTACCTTTAAATATTAAAGGCTGGTCTATTTTATTTCTCTTTTTAATATATTCTAATGCTGCACCTAATTCAATTATTGCATCTTTAGACACATCTTTTTCTTCTATAAATATACTTACTGTTACTTTAAGTAGAGAATTAGCAGCATTTACAATATCTTGTAAGCGAGTACCTGTATCTGCTTCATTCCAAATTTTTAAATTATCTTTAATAATAGTTATTTGTTCTAAACCTACTAAACTTCCACTATGTGCATATTCTAATAAAAATAATGTTGCTAAAGAATCCGCTACTTCTTCATCTCGGTTAGTACCGAGTAGACGGGTTTCTGCCCAACGGCTAAATTTAGGTTCGTCATTAAAAGGCATAAATCTTGAATTACTAGGTATAATATAATAAGTATTTATTTTTTCTATTAAATCTTTAAATGCAGTTGTCCATGTAGTTATTTCTATTTTGGATAAGTCAATTCCGTCAGTACGGGCCTCTTGCATATTAGCAAAATTCATTATAGGTGCGCCTGAAGGATTTATCGAATCTCCCTGTACTGTTATAGGAGGGCGCGTTACGAGTAGGTCTTCTCCAAAATTTACTACTTTTTCTATACTTTGTAAATATTTTAAAATGTCTTTGTCATTATCTTGTACTTCTATCTCAACTTTATTAAATAATTTAACTAATTTACTAGTAATAGGTAAAAATAAATTAGTAGATTCATTAGTTAACATTAATTCATCCTGTATTCGGTCTAAGTATTTTTCTAATAAATCAAACATTACATCCCCGTCAGATAAAGTAACTTTACTATAATATCTAACTGCATTTTTTACCCTTTTAAAATTCTTTTCTAGTAGTCCCATGTTATTAAATAAGTCTGTAGTATCTAAAGCATAATAAAATAAAGGGTCTAATACTCCTTCGAGAATATTACTAGTTAAATCATTTATTTCAGAAAAGGTATCATCGGTTCTTTCAGAATTTATATTTTCATTCCTAGATGCACCAATAGTAACTTGACCTTTATCATTTTTTGTTCCTTGAGGAGTTACATCTGTGGTTTGATTTTCTCCTGAATTTATAGATTCATCTATCATTTCTTGAGTCATACCTGCAAACACATCGTCAATTATAACTTTGTCATTAAATTCAAGTCTAGTAAAATCATAAAGAATTTTAAGTGCTGCAGCATCTTCATCTTCTATTGCTTTAACTTGCATTTTTTTTCTATATATAGCATTAGTAGTGTCAATTTTATAAATAAAAGAAAATTTAGATTGTTCAAAAGTATTTTTATATATAGGAAAGGACTGTTCAAGTACTTCTTCTAAATCCTCATTTATAGAAAAATCTTTATTATTTATTAACTCTTTACTGGCCTCATAAAATTCTTTAGCCGCGTCTTTTAACTCTTCTTCTTCAGTATATCGTTCTTTCCAAAAATCATAAATAGCCATTCTATTTTTTGTTTTTTCTAAACTAAGTTTGCCTATTAATCCATCTATTCCCATTTCTATAACTTTTATACTATCTACAGGTTTTAACATAATGTCTATTTTTTTTAATAAAGAAGATAGATGTTGTTTTTCGTTATTATTTGCATATTCTTTATAATACTCAGTTATTTCTTTTTTCATGTTTTTATATTCTGCAGTAGTATAATCGCTAATGGGTATAATTTTAGAAGGATTAATATTCATACCAATAGAATTTATTTTTGTTGCTTTTCTATTATTAAATTTAAATTTAGAAAGTATTTCTTTAAGATTTGGGTTTGTGCCTACTGAACCTTCAATGCTATCCTTTGCATTTTTTACATTAGTAGATATAATTTTACCAGTAATTGTAGATTTTAGTTTTTTTATTAACGCAACTAAAACCTTATCTTTAACCAGTCTTTTGGTTTCAGAGCCTTTAAAAAACTTATATTTTTCTTCTAAAAAATTATAAACTTTAGCATTATCTAATTTAGGTTTAGTATCTTTTTGTCCAAAGGTCAAAAATTGTTGTCCTACTCTAGAACCACCTTCGCCTTCTAACCCTTCGCCTTCACTTTCTTCTATAACTACTAATAATGCATCTTTTATTTCTTTATAATTATTTCCAGTTTCTATTTTACTATGGTCTTCTAAAATAATATCTGCCATCCTATTGGGTAAGTCACGTTTGCCAGTTTGAATATCATCTTCAAATTGGTTAGTTAACTCTTCAGCCTGTATTGTTCTTTCTCTTTCATCAGGTATTGTACTTTGTAAAGAATCAAAAAAGGCATCTTCTAATTCATCTATACCTTGAGATAAACATGTTCTAAGAATATCTTTAGTTATTGCAGACATTTATTCATCTCCCATTAATTGTTTTTCTTCAAGCCATTCTATAACATTTAAATTACCTTTAGTTTCAGATTGCATTTTCATAGCCTCTTTGATAGCATTGATAAAAGATTTTCTTATTTTAGGGTATTGCTCCGCACATGTTTTTAATATTTTTTCTAATAATACTTCCAATGGACTAAATAATTTTCCTTCTGAATCTGCTTCCATTATTGTTGATACCTCTAAAATAGGGTTAGTTGTGTCACCTAGTATATGGTCTGAATTACCTTCTGCATATTTGTCATTATGATAGTATAATTCTACGTCTATCATAAATTCTATTAAATCCGGCAACTCTAATTTACTTAAGTTATATACATTATCAGTTAACATGGTTTTGGTCTTTTTAACATCATCCATAAATGCATTATTTCCCAATATGCTACTTAGTAATTTAATATCTTTATCAACTTTATTAAATAATGCATTTAGTGAGTCTAATTCTTTTTTATTAGTAACTCTTCTATTTGTAGAACCCTCTGTTCTACCAGTATGTGAAGTCATATTTAAAAAAGCCTGTCTTGCTGCACCATCATTTTGGTCACTCTTAGGAGGTAATATTTTATTTACATCTCTAACAGTTTTTATGGCAAGAATTGGCCCTTCGTTTTCTAACCTATTTTGTAGTGCTTTTCTAGAACCTTCAGTTGTATTAATAAAATCTGCAATTAACTGCCAATCATCTCCTAGAATTGTAGAACTAGGAACTTTTTGAGTAGATAATAAGTTATTAAATTCTGTTTTTTCTGTTTCATTCTTTTTTTTATCTAACTCTTTTAAAAATGCATTAACATTTCTAAGTCTACCAACTCTAGATACTTTTGTCGCTACAGAAGTCGCTCCGATATCTGTTTCCCCTTTACTTGTGTCTTGTTTTTCAACAAAATTATCATACAACTTCTGTACTCCTGTAGCGTTAGAAGTTTTTTTCTTAGAATGGTTTTCTGCTAAAATACCAAGTCCCATTTGTAGTTTTAAATTAGAAGGTATTTTATTAGACCAACTGTATTCTCTATCAAAGGTGTTATTATCTAATAAAAAAGATAAAACTGGTATGAGTTTAGCATTTTGTTTAATAGGTTCAAATTCTTTATCTGCAGATGTTCTTGGAAATAATTGCTTTCTTTGTTTTTTATTAAAATCAGAACTAGTCATAATATATTTTAGGTAGCCTATTGCGTTATCAGTAGAAATACTGTTTATATTTTTTATAGCAACTGTGCTAGATTTACTATTTAAATTAAATAATTTACCAATAATAGAGTTCTTTGCTTCCTCATTAGTTAAAATATAATCCATGAATTCTTTTTTTCTTGGAGAAGCATTAACTGCTTCTTTAAATTGTAATTTTAATCTAGTTGGTCTAGATAAGGTGTTAGAATGATTTAAAAATTCAATTGTTCTTTTAATATTTCCCGATATTACTTCATTAATATAATCTTCATAGAGTGTTTTTTTCTTATCTACTATTGGAATTCTATCTATACCATTTTCATCTTTACCTAATGCAAAATCTATTCTACCTTGAATTGCTGTAGCATTTCTAAGAGGCGAGTCATCTTCATTTGTTAATGTAAGAGTTGTTAATCTATTTCTTAAAACTGCATTAGGAACTACTTTATTATTTTCTAGAATGTCCTGATTTTTTACTCCTTCTAAAAAACTATCTAAATCTTCTTGCGTTTTAACGTATGATAATGCAAGATACCAATTTCTTTTTCTAGCCATATTAATTATTCCCTATTTCTGAAATGGTTTTATAACAATAGGGACAACCAAAAGGAATAGATATATATTCAGAATTAATATCTATACCTGCTTTACAACAACTCATT
>TARA_B110000211_G_scaffold151955_1_pt1 | contig 17470 bp, 12 predicted proteins | sample TARA_B110000211 | Tara Oceans TARA_B110000211 (sample SAMEA4397516) | marine metagenome | biome: Polar Biome; feature: [DCM] deep chlorophyll maximum layer (ENVO:01000326); material: water (ENVO:00002006), including particulate matter (ENVO:01000060) such as... | depth 30 m
GTTTGCTCCATCACCCACCGCAATAACATCATTTGGGGTTAAGCATAATTGTTTTGTTAAAGATTTTATTACCTCCACTTTAGATTCTTTCCCTAAGATTGGACGCTTTACGTTTCCAGTTAATTTACTATTTTCAACCTCTAAATGATTAGCTCTGTTTTCATGAAAGCCAAGCTCGTGTGCTATTTTGGAGGTAAACTGTGTGAAACCACCTGAAACTAAGGAGGTGTAACTATTGTTCTCTCTCATTGTTGATATCAATGTTCTGGCACCAGCTGAGAGGGTGATGCGATCTCTCAAAACGTCGCCTATAGTTTTTTCTGGAGTGCCTTTTAAATATTTAACTCTTTTTATTAACGCACATTCAAATTCTAAGTTTCCTTCCATTGCTTGTTTTGTTATGGCTCTTATCTCTTTACCATAACCGACCTCATCTGCTAATTCGTCCAAACATTCCTGATTAATAATAGTACTGTCCATGTCAGCAACCAATATTTTTTTCTTCCTTAATTTACTTGCCTGAAAAACAATATCAATTTCAAGTTCTTGTAACTCAGACCAATATTCTTTGCAGTTCTTGGGTGTCTCTGGGATACTGAATTCTGCTGCAACACCTTCTTTTAGCCAAGTTACATTATCTCCTCCTAAAGATATCAAATACTTTGATATTAAAGCGTCAGTTAGCTTAGGAACTAACGGATTACACAAAAATGTTACCACATACATTATAAATTCTACCTATAGGTCTATTAATAAATGCTATTTAATATTTTTCTTGCAATTAGTAAAAACAATTCTTAAACGCGCAGATGGGACACCCTTCCCCAACGAAGGGCAGATATCTGTGAGGATAAAAATGAGTGACATAATTAAACCGGCTACGCGGCCAGCAGACCCCAGATTTTCTTCTGGCCCGTGTGCAAAACCCCCTACATGGAAATTAGAGAGTTTAGCTGATGCATCTCTTGGAAGATCGCATCGAGCTAAGATTGGTAGAAAAAAATTAAGTGATGCAATCGAGGGAACTCGAGAACTTTTAAAAATACCTTTTAATTATAAAGTTGCGATCGTTCCTGCTTCTGACACAGGCGCTGTCGAAATGGCACTGTGGTCTCTTCTTGGCGCAAAAAAGACAACTATTTTGGTTTGGGAAAGCTTTGGTAAAGGTTGGGCTACTGATGTTATATCGCAGTTAAAACTGAACCCGAAAGTAATAGAAGCAGATTATGGTTTATTGCCGCAGTTGGAAAATATTGATTTTAGAACTGATGTAGTATTTGCTTGGAATGGAACCACCTCTGGAGTTCGAGTGCCAAACTCAAACTTTATTCCTTTAAAAAGAGAAGGTTTAACTATTTGCGACGCGACATCCGCAGCATTTGCTGTTGATTTACCTTGGGAAAAGCTAGATGTCACAACATTTAGTTGGCAAAAGGTTTTAGGCGGCGAAGCTGCCCATGGAATGTTAGTGTTGAGCCCAAAGGCTGTTGAGAGATTGGAAAATTATAAACCTTCATGGCCGTTACCTAAACTATTTCGCTTAACAAAAAACAACAAACTTAATGAAGATATTTTTTTAGGGGCAACTATTAATACTCCTTCTATGTTAGCAGTTGAAGACTATCTGTTTTCTTTAGCTTGGGTGCGTTCTATCGGAGGATTGGACGGAATGATCGGGAGATGTAATGAAAATGCTCAAATAATTTTTGATTTTGTAGAGCAAAATAAGTGGCTTAATAATCTTGCGATATCGCCAGATACAAGATCAAACACATCCGTATGTTTAGTTTTTAAAGATTCTAGGATAAAGGACGAAAAGGCTTTTGCTAAGAATGTGTGCAACAGACTAGAAGAAGAAGGTGTAGCTTTTGATATTGGATCTTATCGAGATGCACCAGCTGGATTGAGAATTTGGTGTGGAGGAACTGTTAATTCAAGTAATTTAAAATCATTAATGTCTTGGATTAAATGGGCTTTTGAAACTGAAATAAGTTTATTAAAAAAGATTCCCTAACTTCATCGGTGAGATACTGGAATTTGATAACTTTATTAATGTAATTTGAGTAGAATAAGAGAAAGACTGTATAATGGCCCCAAGAGTATTAGTGTCTGATAAATTAAGCGCAGCAGCTATAAAAATATTTGAAGAAAGAGGTATAGATGTAGATTTTGAGCCAGATCTTGGAAAAGATAGAAAAGCGCTTGCAGCACGTATTGGTGATTATGATGGATTGGCAATTAGGTCTGCAACAAAAATCACTCCAAACATCTTAAAAATGGCTACTAAGCTAAAAGTAATTGGACGTGCTGGTATTGGGGTCGATAATATTGACAAGGTTGAAGCTTCAAAAAAAGGCATAATTGTAATGAATACTCCGTTTGGAAATATGATTACTACTGCCGAACATGCTATTGCTATGATGTTCTCCGTCGCTCGTCAGATCCCAGAAGCTAATACTTCGACTCAAGCAGGGAAATGGGAAAAATCAAAGTTTATGGGGGTTGAGTTAACTAATAAAACAGTAGGTGTTATTGGCGCTGGAAATATAGGTGGCGTATTTTGCGATAGGGCTCGCGCATTAAAAATGAAAGTTATAGCCTATGATCCATTTTTAAGTGAAGACAAAGCAAAAAACTTAAGTGTAGAGAAAGTTGAGTTGGATCAGTTATTTGAACGAGCTGATTTTATTACATTGCATGTGCCCTTAACTGATCAAACAAGAAATATTTTGAGTAAAGAAAATATTAAGAAATTAAAACCTGGTGTACGTATTATTAACTGTGCGAGGGGGGGGCTTGTTGATGAAGAAGCACTGGCCATTGCCATAAAGGAAGGGCGGGTCGCAGGAGCTGCTTTTGATGTATTCGCTGAGGAGCCTGCTGTTAATAGTCCACTATTTAATTTGCCCAATGTTATCTGTACGCCACATTTGGGAGCAGCAACTACTGAAGCACAAGAGAATGTAGCAGTCCAAGTAGCTGAACAAATAAGTGATTACCTTTTAACTGGAGCAGTATCCAATGCCCTTAATATGCCTTCTATTACCGCCGAGGAAGCAAAAATAATGAATCCTTGGTTGCTTTTAGCAAGCCATCTAGGAAAGTTTATTGGACAACTTACAGCAGAACCTATTAAGGCAATAAATATTCTTTATGATGGAGCTGTTTCATCTATGAATTTAGAGGCATTGAATTGTTCTGTGATTTCGGGAATCATGAGCATATCACATCCGGACGTTAATATGGTTTCTGCTCCTCTAGTAGCAAAAGACAGGGGCATAAAAATATCTACAACAACGCAAGATAAAAGTGGTGTTTTTGAAGCTTATATTAAAGTAACAGTCGTAACTGAAGTTAGAGAAAGATCAGTTGCTGGTACGGTGTTTAGCGATAATAAACCCAGGTTTATTCAAATCAAAGGCATAAATATTGACGCGGAAGTAGGGCGACATATGCTTTATACCACTAATATAGACACCCCAGGTATTATTGGTATTTTGGGACAAATGCTGGCTGAGAATGATGTTAATATAGCAAACTTTACGCTGGGCCGTTCTGAAATTGGTGGTGAGGCTATTGCTTTGCTATACTTGGATGCGCCACTTATTGATGAAGTAAAAGGAAAACTATTAAAAACAGGTGTATTCAATCAAGTGAATGTGTTGGAATTCGACGTTTTTTCATAAACATCAATTGTATTAGTAATTTAAGCAACTAATTTTTCAGCTTTCTGTAGGTCGACTGAAACTAATTGACTTACCCCCGGTTCGGCCATGGTCACACCAAAAAGTCGGTCCATACGGGCCATTGTGACAGCATGATGCGTTATTATTAGAAACCTGGTATCTGTTCTTTTGGTCATCTCATCTAACAGATCACAAAAACGCGTCACATTCGCATCGTCTAATGGAGCATCAACTTCATCTAGGACGCAAATAGGCGAAGGGTTTGCTAAGAAAACCGCGAATATTAAAGATAATGCGGTTAATGTTTGCTCTCCACCTGACAGTAAAGATAATGTGCTTAGTTTTTTGCCGGGAGGTTGACACATAATTTCGAGCCCAGCATCAAGTGGATCCTCGCTTTCGACCAAAACCAAACTGGCTTCACCACCCCCAAAAAGATGTTTAAACAATACACCAAAATTTTTATTAACTTGGTCAAATGCAGATATTAATCGCTCCCGCCCTTCGGAGTTCAAATTAGAAATCCCACTTCTTAGTTTGCTAATCGCTTCTTTGAGATCAGAACTTTCACTATCTAGAGTATCAAATTCAGCCTTTACTTCATTTGCATCCTCTTCAGCTCTCAGATTTACTGCACCCAAAGCATCTCTTTGTCTTTTTAATCGCTGCACATCGATATCAACTTTTTCCACTTCTGGTAAATTTGTTGGGTCGATATCTAATTTTTCTAATAAATCTTGTGGGGATAGTTCTTGTTCTTCTCTTATTCTGTCACGTGCTAAGTTTAAGGTTGATTGCGCTCCTTCAGCAATTGCATCCGCGCGCGCGCGCGATTCTCTTGCTTCTGACGCGAAACGTTCAGCTTTCCTTTCAATTATTTCTATCTCACGTAGTTCATTTTCACTATTAGCTAAAATATTTAGAGCTTCTTTACATCTTTTGTTAGCAGCTTCCATTTCTTGAGAAAGCAGTTCACTTTTTTGTAAAATTTTTGCTGGCGAATCTTTTGCTATTACTAATTCTTCTTCAGATTCTTTTTTTCTAATAATTAATTCGCTAATTCTTTGTTCTGCTTTAATTAATCTTTGCCGCCAGTTGTTAAGTTCTTGAGTTATTTCAATTACTCTTTTATTTCTATTTTCCCCCTCACGACGTATCTCGTCATGAGTTGATCGCTTATTTAGCATTGTTAATCTAGCGGTTTCGACTGAAATTCTTAAATCTTCTATCTCAGATCTGGCTACTTCTAAGTTGTCTAATTTTGTTATTGAGTTATTTGCTTCTTTTATTTCATTTTTGCTATTTAAAGCAGCCTCTTCAAAGCGTGATAATGCTAGTTTCCAATTTTCCAATTGCCCTAACGCAATATCTCGATCTGATTCACTTCTAGATAACATTCTGTTATTCTCAGTTAATTCGTTATCAGCTTGCCGTCTATCGTTTCGCGCATTTTTATCAGCTTCAGTTGCTAGATTTAATTCTTTATTAAGCAACTCATGCGCTCTCTTTGTGCCTTCTGCGAGTGCATTTGATTCTTCTAAATCTTGCTTTAAGAATACTAATCTATTAATTTGTTTTAGTTTCAATGCTGCTGATCCTGGTGCGTCTTCTGACCGGGCGGCATAACCATCCCAACGCCATAAATCGCCTTCAATTGAAACCAACCTTTGACCAGGTTCCAGATATGGTTGTAATTTGTGTCCATCAGCCCGATCAACCAAACCAATCTGTGACATTCTTCTGAATAAGACATCTGGTGCTTTAACAAATTCGTTTAAGGACTTAACCCCTTTGGGTAATGTTTTACCTGATTTGTAAGCTGGCAAGGAGAACCAACCGCTTAGGCCAAATTCTTTAACTTCAGGCAAGCTTAGGTCATCTGATAGAGCAGCTCCTAATGCAGTTTCATAGCCGTCGTGAACACGAATTTTATCTAGAAGTCGCCCTTGTTCATCAGTTCCTCTTTTAAGCATCTTCTCAAGTGTTGTAACCTCAGCACGTAATGTGCTAACAGAACCCTCAGCCTCAGCCATTTCGGCTCTTGCAGTAGCTTCACGCTTTAGGATTGCAGCTCTGTTTGACTCAGCGCTAATTAGATTTTCTTCAGCATTTTCTGCTTTTTTAATTATGATAGTTTGATTTTTATGACTTTGATTAAAGTCATAAATTGCTTGATTTAAAGTTTTGTCAGATAAAACTACCAATTCGTATGCTTTTACTGTTTCTTCTTCATTTCGCCTGAGTGTTTTTTCAGCGTCCTGAATGAGCCTTTGTACAGATTGGTACCTTGCAGATAACCGTGCTATGTCTTCATTTTTTTCGTCGAATTTAGCTTCTGCATTTTTGAGGATGTCTGCTGCATTACGGGCATTTTTTTCTGCTTCTAATAGTCTTTCGTCAAATCCATTAAATTCAGTATTCAACTTAGCTTGCTCATCCTCTAACTTCCTTAATGTATCTTCAGCATCTTGATTTAAAGAATCTTCTCGACTTATGTCGTGTCCCAATTGAATTGTTTTTGTTTCAAGTGTTTGTATATTTTGCTTAGCCCTTTCACTTTCATTTTTCAAAGAATCGTTTTGGATTCTTAAACGTTGCAATAGCGCTGCTGAAATTGCCTCTTCTTCTCGTAAGGGTGGAATTTTATTTTCAGAAATTGTTCTTTCTTTTGTTGCTTGAACCACTTTCAATTGGGTATCTGCAGCCAATTTAACGCAATTAGTTAATTCTTTGCTGGCGTGGGCTGAGGATTCATTAGCTTCTTTCCAACGACCATATAATAAAATTCCCTCCGAGACTCTAAGTTGTTCACTGATTTCTCGATATCTTATTGCTTGTTTGGCTTGACGAGCTAGCGTGTTTATTTGATTTTTTAATTGTTCCAAAACATCTTCAACTCGCGCAAGATTTTGCTCCGCTGCATTTAACTTTAATTCTGCTTCGTGACGTCTTTGATATAATCCAGATATTCCCGCTGCTTCTTCAAGTATCCTTCTGCGTGACTTTGGTTTTGCATTAATTAATTCGGCAATCTGTCCTTGCCTTACTAATGATGGAGAATGTGATCCTGTAGAAGCATCAGCAAATAGCATTTGAATATCTCGAGCACGAACATCTTTCCCATTAGCTTTGTAAGCTGATCCTGCGTCTCTTGTTATGCGTCTTACTATTTCTAGGGTATCTTGATTATTGAATGTGGAGGGAGCAAGCCGGTTTGTGTTGTCTATATGAATAGACACTTCAGCAAAATTACGGGTTGGCCTTGTCGCAGCTCCAGCAAATATTACATCTTCCATTCCACTTCCACGCATGGATTTTGGTCGATTTTCGCCCATTACCCATCTCAAAGCTTCCAGTAAATTTGATTTTCCACATCCGTTTGGCCCAACCACTCCAGTTAGGCCATCCGTAATCAATAGATCTATCGGATCTACAAAGCTTTTAAAGCCATTTAATCTTAATCGCGAAAATCGCAAAACCCACCTGCCATTTTTTTTATGATCCTAGTTTATTCATCCTAAAATATTTATAATCTAAATTACACGATATCGCGAATTATTAATATCATTATACAACATCTAGTTATATTGTCTAATAACTTTATTCAAATTTAAAAGCTGTATAAATATAAACTTGTGTCATAAATTAGCTTGACGTTTATCGCATTAAGAGTGCAGAAAGGATTTGCAAAGGTTCCCCAGACAATAGCAAAGCTTATGGGGATTGAATGGGAATGTGGTGAAGGTCAACCGTTAATCGGGACCTAAAGCCTCAACCGCCCCCGCGACTGTATGCGGAGAGTGCCCCCAAAAACCACTGGCGAAAGCTGGGAAGGTTGGGAGGTGCCTTGAAACGCAAGTCAGGAGACCAGCCAGAGCGAGAAATTATCAAATCGTCGGGTGTGACGATGTAGGAGAAATTGAAATGATAACAGTTATAAAAAATGGTTCTACTTTTAGGTCGAACTACCTAAGTATGATTGGTGCGGCTTTTTTAGGTCTAGCAATTGTTACAATCTCAGGTCATGTGCAAGTCAATGCGCTGCACGATGCAGCTCATGACGTGCGTCATACCACTGGCTTTCCTTGCCACTAAGGTATTTGATTTAACAAGTGCAAATTAGCTATTGGCGTAGCGTACTATTAAACAAATTATTAATTAGCCGTTGTTTACTCAGTATTTGCGCGATGACGCACTGATAATAGTGAGATATTTCATGTTTACAAAGATTATTACAACAGCCCTATTTGCAGGGTTTATTGCAGGTATAGTTTCTGCAATTTTACAATTAATTTTTATACAACCGATTCTTTTGCATGCTGAGTTGTATGAAACTGGAAGTTTAACACATTTCGGAGAGAATAATTCTAAAGAGGCTCATCAAAAGTTGCCATTTGACTTTCAACGTAATGGTTTAAGCATTTTATTTAGTGCGCTAATTTATACGGGTTATGCTATAATTTTGGTATCATTATTAGCTTATGCATCTTCATTGAGTTTGAAGATAGATAATTTAAGATCCATCTTGTTTGGTATTTCTGGTTTCTTTGCTGTGCAGTTGGCGCCCGCATTTGGATTGCCACCAGAGCTCCCAGGAGCTGCTGCTGCTGAGGTTGTTCCGCGACAGGTCTGGTGGTACTTTTGTGTTTTTGCAACTATCATTGGTATATGGATGATTTCGTTTGGAGATAAGATACTATATGTTTCAATTGGGATTATTGTAATTTTAATACCGCATTTAATTGGAGCGCCGGAACCAGAGTTTTTTGTTGGGCCAACTCCCCCAGAATTAGCAAGCCATTTTGCCTCCAGGACATTGACACTTGGTGCCGTTAGTTGGATTTTTTTAGGATATTTAAGCGGCTATTTCTGGAGAAAAGAAAATTTTTAAACGGCAAACTCTTTTAATTTATATTGTAGGGTTTTTTATTTTTGGTGCTGGTTATATTTTTGCCCTTCAATTTGGTGTAGCCTTTTCCTCACATGACCATAGCACAGGTTATGGCAAAATTAAAAATCAAGAAAATATGCATAAGCATGAAACATTAGAAATCACAGATAATATTGAGTTTGATTTTGAGTTAATCCAAGAAAATAGTAATAACTGGAATATTTTTTTGAATATTAAAGGGTTAAAATTCAGTCCTGAAAATGTTGGAAAACAACATGTTGATGGACAGGGTCATGCACATGTATTTGTTGACGGTGTAAAGCATGGTAGAATGTATAGTAATTGGTATCATTTGGGTTCTATCGATTTTGGTAGTAAAATTACCGTTACTTTAAACAGCAATAATCATAAGGCATTCATTAAAGCTGGTGAGCTAGTTGAAGTTACTCATCTATTAACAAAATAGTAGGAAATTAAAAATGTTAAATAAAATACCAACAACCGTAATCACTGGTTTCTTAGGAGCTGGAAAAACAACTTTAATTAGACATTTAATAAATAATGCAGGCGGTAGAAAAATAGCTCTTATTATTAATGAATTTGGAGACCTTGGTGTTGATGGAGAAATTTTAAAAGGCTGCAATGATGAGGCATGCAAGGAAGAAGACATTGTTGAATTATCAAATGGCTGTATTTGTTGTACGGTTGCTGATGACTTTATTCCTACAATGCAAAAACTCTTAGAGCGGAATACGCAACTTGATCATATTCTGATTGAGACTAGTGGATTGGCATTACCCCAGCCACTATTGCGAGCCTTTAAATGGCCAGAAATTCAAACAAAAGTTACAGTGGATGGCGTTATAACAGTTGTGGATGGCAAAGCTGTTACAGAAGGTCGCTTTGCCCACTCGATAGAAGCCGTTGATAGACAGAGAAAACTTGATGAAAATTTAGATCATGAAACGCCATTATCAGAACTCTTTGAGGATCAAATTGCATGTGCTGATATGATTGTTATTAATAAATCTGACCTACTAACAGCGTCTCAAGGAGACGATCTTTTGAGTCAACTTAAACAAGATAGCAGAGATGGAGTACAGGTCCTGAAGTCTGAAATGGGAGTGCTGCCGGTAGATATTTTACTGGGTCAAAAAGCGATGGCTGAAGATGATTTGGAAGACCGTCATGAATTACATCACCATCATCACGATCATGATGATGATCATGATGATGATCACGATCATGATGATTTTGAAAGCTTTATAATATCAACGGGTGAAATTGATAATCCAGAGGAATTTTCAAAATTAATCTTAGACGTTATCAGAGACCATGATATCTTAAGGCTTAAAGGGTTTGTTGCGGTAAATGGTAAACCTTTGAGATTGACCATACAGGCTGTTGGCCCAAGGATTGAAACATATTTTGATAGAGTGTTTAAAAGCTCAGAAAAGCGAGAAACAAAGTTAGTGGTAATAGGTGAAAAGGGTATGGACCAAGTGTCCATTCAAAAAGCATTACAAGTATGATTGAAAATGTAGTAGTTTCCTTAGGTGATCCAAAGCACCATGAGGTCATCTTATTATTAAAAGAGAGCCAAAACTTACTAATAAAACTTTTCCCTCTTGAGGATAATTATGCATTCTCTATTGACGAATTGTGTGCGGAAAATGTTAAATTCTTTGTCGCAAGTTTTAATAAAAAAATAATTGGCTGTGGAGCAATATCGATTAAACCAGATTATGGAGAAATAAAGTCGATGTTTGTAGATAAAAGTATGCGAGGCAATGGTGTTGCGCAGAAAATTTTGGATCAAATCAACTTAGAAGCAAAGAAAGAAAAACTTAAAGTTCTAAGATTAGAGACTGGTCTTAAGTTAGAAGCAGCAGTTAGAATATATATACGAAATGGCTTCAGTTTCTGTAATTGCTTTGGTGAGTATGTAGAAAATAAAACAAGTATCTTTATGGAGAAAAGTATATAGATGCATCTTCTTGCTGCTCAACCTGGAGCCATTGACGATGGCCAAGAGCCTGTAGACCCAGGTCAAACCCCAGCTGAGGTAATATTTATTTCTGCCGCTGATACTGAGTTAGTGTGCCTATCAGAGGCTCGATCAGCTCTTCAAGAAAACGCTCCAGATATTAGGTTAATTAATATGATGCATTTAAAGCATCCGATGTCTGTTGACTTGCATTTAGATCAATGTGCAACAAAATCAAAACTTGTTGTTGCGCGTATTCTTGGTGGAACTGGATATTGGAAATATGGTGCAGAACAATATTCAGCTATGCTTTCAGAATATGGTATTCCTTTTGTCGCGTTGCCGGGGGATGACAAGCCAGACGATGAACTTTGGCGACTTTCTACTGTTAGTCGGAGCGACTGGGAGGCTTTACTTGCTTATTTTGTAGAAGGCGGCACGCAAAATATTTGTAACGCTTTACTTTATTCAAAAGCAATAATTCATAAAACAGAAAAACCAGAAGTGGCTAAACCACTTTTGAGGGCTGGGACTTATTGGCCGGGAATAGGTATTTGTGAGATATTAGATTTACAAAAAAATTGGATACCAAATGCTCCAGTTGTACCAATTATTTTTTATCGTGCTTTATTACAAGGTGGCGGTTTAAATCCAATAAATAGATTGGTGAAAACTATGTTAAGGTATGGATTAAATCCTATGCCTATTTTTGTCACGTCTCTAAAAGATCCTATTTCAGCAGCAACTCTTAAATATTTATTTACAAAAAATAAACCTGAGATAATTTTAAATTGCACCAGTTTTTCGATTAATACCCCTAATCAACTCGGTAGCTCTCAAAATGAGATTAATCCCTTAACAATGTCAGAAACTCAAAATGCTATGGTTTTTCAACTGGTGCTGTCAAGTTCGTCTGAGGAAATTTGGCGCACTGGTATGAATGGTTTGTCAGGACGAGATATAGCAATGAACGTTGCTTTACCTGAGGTTGACGGAAGAATTTTGGGACGTGCAATTTCTTTTAAGGGTGAAGCGTTCTTTGATGAAGCCACTCAGTGTTCTTTAGCTACTTATCAAGCTAATGGAGATAGAATTGATTTCATTGGGAGATTAATTTCTGCATGGGTTAAGTTAAGAAAAAAGAACTCATTAGAGAAGAAAGTTGGTATTATACTAGCTAACTATCCAAATAAGGATGGTCGCTTAGCTAACGGAGTTGGGCTAGACACTCCCGCCGCAACAATTTATTTAATGAAGTTTCTATCAGAAAATGGCTACTCAGTAAAAGATAGTCCTGAAACCGCATCAAGATTAATGGAGCAGATTCTATCTGGGCCTACAAATTGGTTAACTGACAGAAATGTTAGAAACGGTGGTGTAAGACTTTCATTAAAAAAATATAACGAGTTGTTTAAAGAATTACCCTTTGATGTGAAGCAAGCAATTGAAGATAAATGGGGTAAGTCTGAGCAAGATCCATTCGTAGGAAATGATGGGTTTGCCTTATCAATATTAGAATATGGAAATATTACTATTGGTATCCAACCTGCTAGAGGTTATAATATAGATCCAAAAGAGACTTATCATTCACCTGACTTGGTGCCGCCACATAATTATTTTGCATTTTATTTTTGGCTTAGATATCAATTTAAATGTGATGCGTTAATTCACATGGGAAAGCATGGTAATTTAGAATGGTTACCTGGAAAAGCACTAGCTTTATCTGAGAATTGTTTTCCAGAGGTTGCGTTGGGCCCCACGCCAAATATCTACCCTTTTATTGTGAATGATCCAGGTGAGGGTACGCAAGCCAAAAGACGCTCAAGTGCGGTTATCATAGATCATTTAACACCACCATTAACCCGAGCTGAGACTTATGGTCCTCTAAAGGAGTTAGAAGCTTTAGTTGACGAGTATTATGAAGCTGCAGGCATTGATCCAAACCGCATAAACTACCTTCGTAAAGAAATTATTTCTTTAACTTCAACGTCAGGCTTAGATATTGACGCTGGAATGGCAGGTGACGATAGTGATGCTGATTTGGCTAAGTTAGACGCTTATTTGTGTGATTTGAAAGAAGCTCAAATTCGAGATGGTTTACATATTTTTGGGCAATCCCCAGAGGGGCGTCTTGAACGTGATTTGTTACAGGCTTTAGTTCGAATTCCAAGAGATAAAGGTATAGGTGAAGATGCTTCATTGATAAGGGCTCTCGCAACAGATTTTGGATTAAATTTTGATCCTTTAAACTGCAACATGTCTGATACCTGGGAGGACATTAAACCTCTAGTTTTGGAAGACTGTTCAGATGAAAAATGGCGAAGTCATGGAGACACTGTGGAGCGTCTAGAAATTTTTGCATCGAAATTGATTGATGGAATTATTAATTTTAGTGGTAAAAATTCTGATTTAGTTATGAAACAAATAAATGAAACTGTAAGGCCAGTTTTAAGATCTTGTGGAAGTAAAGAGCATTTGGGTGTTCTCAATTCTTTAAACGGAGATTTTATTCAACCAGGTTCATCTGGTGCGCCAACCCGAGGTAGGTTGGATGTTCTGCCCACAGGTAGAAATTTTTTCAGTGTAGATAATCGCGCTGTACCTACGCCAACAGCTTGGGCTTTGGGTTGGAAGTCAGCAAATTTACTCTTAGAAAAACATTTGCAAAACAATGGCGATTGGCCAAAGTCATTATTAATTACTGCCTGGGGCACGGCCAATATGCGTACTGGTGGTGATGATATTGCCCAAGCTATGGCACTTATGGGTGTTAAACCAAAATGGGATTTGGCAAATAGGAGGGTGACAGGTTTTGAGATATTGCCCCTATCAATTTTGGATCGACCTCGAGTAGATGTTACCCTAAGAGTTTCTGGCTTTTTTAGAGATGCTTTTCCACAACTAATTTCGTTAATTGATAGCGCAGCAGTGGCAGTTATGAAATTAGACGAACCTTTAGATATGAACCCAGCAAAAGCAGCTACAGATGGGTCAAAGCATAGAGTATTTGGATCTAAACCGGGAGCTTATGGGGCAGGTCTGCAGGCCATGATTGACGAAAGGCTATGGAATAATAAAGAAGATCTTTCTGAGGCTTATTTATCCTGGGGATCGTATGCCTATGGCAGTGATGTTAATGGTATAGAGGCTCGTAAGGCATTTGAAAGCAGATTATCAGGTGTTGAAGCGATTGTGCAGAACCAAGATAATCGTGAGCATGATATTTTGGACTCTGATGATTATTATCAATTTGAAGGTGGTGCAGCAGCAGCAGTAAAAACGTTACAGGGGCGAGACCGACCTATTTATCATAATGATCACTCAAGACCAGAAAACCCAGTTATAAGAACTTTAGAGGAAGAAATAGGTAGGGTTGTTCGATCTCGAGTTGTAAATCCAAAATGGATTGATGGTGTCAAAAGGCATGGCTACAAAGGTGCCTTTGAAATGGCTGCAACATTAGATTACTTATTTGCTTTTTCTGCGACAACTGGCGCTGTCGCGAATCATCATTTTGATTTAGTCTACCAAGCTTTTATAGAAAATGAGGAAAACCGTCAGTTTATTATTGATAATAACACACCAGCATTTGCAGAAATTATTGATAGATTTCAGGAAGCAATTGACAGGGAATTGTGGATACCTAAGTCTAATTCCGCACAAAATTTATTAACAAAATTTAGAAAACAGTTTTAAATTATAAATTGTATTGAAATTTTTTTATTTAAAACTGATTATAATTATAAATAAAAATGGAGAATTATTGATGTCAAATGCTGATCAAGAAAGACATGCTATTAAAATGGCAAAGAAGAAGGTTGCTCGTGATAAAATAATGGCAACAAAAACTGATAAAAAAGGACTAATAATTGTAAATACTGGAAAAGGTAAGGGGAAGTCATCAGCTGCTTTTGGAATGATTTTCAGATGCATAGCACATGATATGAAATGTGGTGTAGTGCAATTCATTAAAGGTGGCATGAGTACTGGAGAAAGAGATTTAATTTTATCCAAATTTAATGAAATATGTGCGTTTCATACAATGGGAGAGGGGTTTACTTGGGAAACTCAAGATAAAACTAGAGATATTGAGATGGCTTTGGCTGCCTGGGAAAAAGCAAAGGAATTAATTAGAGATACTAGTAATAACATGGTTTTGCTTGATGAGATTAATATAGCCTTACGTTATGATTATATAGATATAAATGATGTCGTTGAGTTTCTATTAAATGAAAAGCCCGATAGTACCCATGTCGTTATGACTGGGAGAAACGCTAAACAGGACTTAATTGAAATAGCAGATTTAGTTACCGAAATGGAGCTTATCAAACATCCTTTTAGATCTGGTATTAAAGCTCAAATTGGTGTTGAATTTTAAACTATCAATCAATCATCATTAGGGGGAAGGTTGAAGAGGTTATCTTTATCTAAAGCTGGGCCCTTTTTTACAACTTCTTGAGATAAACTAAATTTTTCCAAACCAGAAATAGAAGATGGTATTTTAGAATCCTCAGAAGTTTTAAGTGATTGCTCTGTCGACATTAATTTTACTTTGTCTTCTTCGGACATTTCAGTAATGCCTTTTGCTGCTTTTTCGGCAGCTTTTCTCACTGCAGCATCAAGTTCCAATTGTTTGCAAAGCCCTAAAGCTACTGGGTCAACTGGTTGAATGTTACTTAGGTTCCAATGGCTACGATCACGAATAGTTAGGATTGTAGGTTTTGTAGTACCAACTAATTTAGAGATTTGAGCGTCTGTAACCTCTGGATGAAACTTTACGAGCCAAGCTATAGCTGAGGGTCGGTCTTGTCTCTTTGAAAGTGGTGTATATCTAGGACCACGTTTTTTGGTTTCACCCTCTGCAGAAGGATTATACTTTAATGTTAATGCATAAGAAGGACTTTCTAGCGCGCGTTCTATCTCAGCCTGCTCAAGCTGATTATGGGAAATTGGATCAAACCCCTTTATGCCAGATGCTACTTCACCATCTGCAATACCTTGAATTTCTAACTCATGAAGACCGCAAAAGTCGCCTATTTGCTTGAAGGTTAGCATTGTATTGTCAACGAGCCAGACGGCAGTTGCTTTCGCCATAATTGGAAGTGCCATAATTTAATCCTTTATTATATAACCTTATTATTCGGTGAACCCGCTTTTTGCTTTTAGCTCATTACTTGCGTTTTCTGGAATAAATGAGCTTATACGCTTTGAATTCTAAATTGGGAAGGGTTTTCTTGTCTTATATTCTCAGAGGGTCCCTCTATTTGTATTGCTAATTGATTGTCAATTAAATTCTTAATAAAATTTTCCCAATATGATCTTTATCTAAGGCTTCATGAGCTTTTTTTGCATCCTCTAATGGGAAAATACTATCAATTATGGGTTTAATTTTACCAGAGTTTATTATTGGCCAAACATTAGTTCTTAATTCTTCTGCAATTCGAGACTTTGCTAAATCAGATTGGGGTCGCAAGGTTGATCCTGTGACTTTTAATCTTCTCATCATTATTTCAGCAAAATTTATCTCTTTCCGAGCTCCTTCTAAGAAAGCGATTTGTACTAATCTACCATCATCTGCAAGAATTTTAATATTTTTTGAAATATACTCTCCACCCACCATATCAAGTATTAGATTTATTCCCTTATTATCGCTTAAACTTTTTATAGCATCTACAAAATCTGTTGTTTTGTAATTTATTGCATGGTGCGCGCCAATAGATAGGCAAAAATCACATTTAATATCATTTCCTGCAGTAACAAAAACTCTAGCACCCATGGCTGAAGCCAATTGAATTGCTGTCGTGCCTATGCCAGAACTCCCACCATGTACGAGAAAAGTTTCACCTGCCTTTAACTCTCCGCGCATAAAGACATTCGACCAGACAGTGTAAAGTGTTTCACACAGGGCAGCGGATTCTTCTAAATTTAAAGAAGATGGAATGGATAGCGCGTGATCTTCGTGTGTCACAGCGTACTCAGCATATCCACCGCCTGGAAGTAACGCCGTAACCTCATCACCAACTTTCCATCGTGTACAACCTGAGCCCAGCGATATTATTGTACCCGATGCTTCAAGACCAATTATATTTGAAGCTCCTTTTGGGGGAGCATATAATCCTAATCGCTGAAGAATGTCTGGTCTATTTACCCCTGCGTAACGAATTTTTATTAATATTTGTTTATATTTTGGTTTGGGCACATCTAACCAACTAACGGCTAATACTTCCGGCCCTCCGGGTCGACTTACTGTTATGGCTTTCATTTTCATATCTTTGGTCACAATTTTTTTACTTCTCATCAGCGGTATTTGAGGTTTTCATAAGTGAAAATACCTTTTCCGCTCCTTTCAAAAATTCTTGCCCTAATTTGGAGTTTTTGAATTTTACCTTTACTGCTTCAAACTCCATAACGTCATCAATCCGTCTATGTAAAAACTCTTCTGTTTTAAGTATATTTTTGCTTTCATCACCCAGCCAGTAAAGGAGAGTACTACTGTAGACAGTTCCCAAGGTTACACGCTTCGTATACCAATTTATATCCTTTGAAGTGTCGCCTAAAGAATTCCAAATTGCGTCTGATAGGTTCCATACCATAGCTGCATTATCTGGAATCATATGTGGAAGAGATAGTAAACTAAGAGCTTTTCTCATTGCTTCCTTATTTTCATCGGCAAGCCTTATTCTAGTTAACATTGCGTCTGTTATTCGATCACGATATTTTTTTTCTAAGTTCTCATTGTTGACAACAAGTTTGACCATTTCCTCGTCGTCTTTTTTTATAAAAGTTAACATGAGGTCGATTGAACCTCTTGGGAAAAGAAGTTTTCCTTCAACATTAGAAATTCCAGCTTCGTCACAAGCCATTTTAAAAGTTTTTTTATTCCATCCATCGAATGGAACATGCTTT
>TARA_B110000211_G_scaffold45759_1_pt1 | contig 17444 bp, 16 predicted proteins | sample TARA_B110000211 | Tara Oceans TARA_B110000211 (sample SAMEA4397516) | marine metagenome | biome: Polar Biome; feature: [DCM] deep chlorophyll maximum layer (ENVO:01000326); material: water (ENVO:00002006), including particulate matter (ENVO:01000060) such as... | depth 30 m
TGGTCATGAGAAAATATGGTACAAAATTAATTACGGTTTGGATATTCGATACAGAGCAAAGCGGATAAAAAAAAGAAAAACAAAAAATTTATGAGTCTAAATATTGTAAAACACACTTATAAAATCACCAAAAGTAACCGTGAACAACAACATGGTCATAAGGCATATTTGATTTGGTTTACTAGCCTGTCGTATTCCAGAAAATCTACTTTAGCCAATTTAGTGGAAATTGCCTTGCATAAAAAAGGACTCTAATACATATATTTTAGATGGCGATAAGATTCGTCAAGGGATTAACTGAATTTAATCTTCAATCCAGATTTAGAATTGATCACTGACGGGCAACCTATTGAAGAAAGTGTAAAAACTATCTTAGAATTTATAACTAAAAAATTGAAATAAAGAACATGAGTAATTATGTAATCAATCATTTACGAGAGTTAGAATCAGAAGCCATTTTTGTGATTCGCGAAATCGATGCTCAATTTGAGAACCCTGTACTACTCTTTTCGGGTGGAAAAGATTCTATCTTATTAACGCATTTGGCAAAAAAAGCATTTTATCCAGCCAAAATCCCATTCCCTTTAATTCATGTGGATACAGGGCATAATTTCCCTGAAACCATTGCGTTTCGCGATCTGCTGGTTAAAAAATTAGGGATTCAATTGATCGTTGGTTCTGTGCAAGAATCAATTGACAAAGGACGCGCTAAAGAAGAAACAGGCGCAGATGCGTCTCGTAATTCCTTACAAATCGTCTCTTTGTTAGATACGTTAGAAGAACACAAAGTAGATGCTGCCATGGGAGGCGCACGACGTGATGAAGAAAAAGCACGCGCCAAAGAGCGATTCTTCTCACACCGAGATGAATTTGGACAATGGGATCCTAAAAATCAACGTCCAGAGTTGTGGAATCTTTTGAATGGACATAAAAATTATGGTGAACATTTTAGGGTTTTTCCAATATCAAATTGGACAGAGTTGGATGTTTGGGAGTATATTAGATTAGAAAATATAGACTTGCCAATGTTATATTTTTCTCACAAACGTGATTGTGTGGTGAGAGATGGCGTTATTTTAGCAAACTCTGAGTTTATTAAATTAAAACCTGAAGAAAAAGTGGTGAACATGACTATTCGTTATCGAACTTGTGGTGATATGCCTATTACCGGTGCTGTAGAGTCCGAAGCTAATGATTTAAGTAAAATTATTGAAGAAATAGCTACTACGAGAATTACTGAACGCGGGGGAAGAGCAGATGATAAACGAGCTGAAACTGCTATGGAGGATCGTAAAAAACAAGGTTATTTCTAGACTATAAAAAACAGAGAACACTAAATTATGAATTATCAAAATATAGAACTATTACGTTTTACTACGGCAGGTAGCGTGGATGACGGGAAAAGCACCTTGATCGGAAGGCTGCTATACGATAGTAAATCCATTTTTCAAGACCAGTTAGATGCCGTTAAAGAATCGAGCAAAAATAAAGGTTTTGATTATGTCGATTTATCTTTATTGACAGATGGACTCAAGTCAGAACGAGAACAAGGTATTACAATTGATGTTGCATACCGCTATTTCGCAACACCAAAACGTAAATTCATTATAGCCGATACTCCGGGACATATTCAATATACAAGAAATATGGTTACTGGAGCATCCACTGCAAACTTAGCAATCATATTAGTTGATGCTCGGAAAGGCATGCTAGAGCAAACTCACAGGCACTCTTTTATTGCATCATTGCTTAGAATACCTCATGCTATTGTGTGCGTAAATAAGATGGATTTAGTAGATTTTAGTGAACAGGTGTATAATACTATTGTTTCAGATTTTAAAGCCTTCGCATCCAAGTTAGAAATTAATGATATACAGTTTATGCCAATCTCTGCGCTAAAAGGAGATAACGTTGTTAATAAATCTAATAATATGAATTGGTATAAAGGGAGTACAATGTTATATCACTTAGAGAACGTTCACATATCTAGTGATTATAATCATATAGACTGTCGTTTTCCAATACAATCTGTAATAAGGCCACATACTCTAGAATTTCAAGATTTTAGAGGTTTTGCTGGTCGTATTGATGGGGGGGTTTTTAAACCTGGAGATAAAGTTAAAACTCTACCATCTGGGTTTATGTCAACAATTAAAACCATAGAACTTAATGGCGAACAAATTAAAGAGGCATATGCACCAATGTCTGTAACAATGACGCTTAGAGATGAGATAGACACCAGTAGAGGAGATATGATTGTTAGAGAAAACAACACTCCTAATATTGGTCAAGACATTGAAGTTCTTATAACATGGATGAGCAGTAATCCTTTGAAAGCTTCTACCAAGATATTAGTAAAACATACTACAAATGAGTGTATTGGTATGGTAAAAGAATTAAAATACAAGGTTGATATAAATACCTTACACCGAATAGAAGGTATTAAGAAAATTGAAATGAATGATATTGGACGTATTTCAATTCGAACATCTAAGCCACTATTTTATGATTCCTATAAAAAAAACCGTCAAACAGGAAGTTTGATTATTATAGATAAACAAACTAATGAAACAATTGGAGCAGGAATAATTATATAATTATGAAAAACAGTTTAAACATAGCGATTACTGCAGCTTTAGAAGCTGGTAAGTCAATTCTAGAAATTTATCATTCTGGAGAATTTGATGTAGAGCTCAAAGGTGATAATTCACCTTTAACTAGAGCTGACACAGCATCTCATAACGTCATTATGTCTTATTTAGATATTACAGGTATACCTGTGCTATCCGAGGAGGGTAGAGAGATCTCCTACCAGGAACGTAAAGAATGGAAGCAACTTTGGATAGTAGACCCTATAGATGGTACCAAAGAATTTATCAAACGTAACGGAGAGTTTACTGTAAATATTGCCTTAATTGAAGATCAAAAAACAGTTATAGGCATAATTTTTGTTCCAGTAACAGGTGAGTTGTATTTCTCCAGTAAAAAACTAGGGGCCTTTAAAGTTAAAGTTGATCTTAATAATTTTAATATCGAAGAATTAATTTTAAACGCTTCCAAGTTACCATTAAAAAGAAAAGAATCAATTTTTACAATAGTAGCTAGTCGCTCCCATATGTCTCAAGAGACAGAAAGCTATGTTCAACAAATGCGAAACATCCACGGAGAGGTGAAATTAATATCTAAAGGAAGTTCTCTAAAATTGTGTATGGTAGCTGAAGGTACTGCCAATTGTTACCCTCGTTTTGCTCCTACTATGGAGTGGGACACTGCAGCAGGGCAAGCAATTTGTGAGCATGCAGGATTTGAGGTAATCGATTGGGAAACTAAGGAGTCGATGCTTTACAATAGGCAAGATCTTCTTAATAAATGGTTTCTAGTTGAATAAATTTATAAAAAATATTGATCCAGATATTGTATATGGATTATGTATACAGTTTATTAACGTAGTATCAGCAATAACTTTATCATCTATATTAGCGAGAGTTCTAGATAATGAACTCTTCGGTGAGTTTCAAACCATTCTAAGTATTGTAGCTCTGTCAAATATATTTTCTATTGGGTTTAATAAAAGTTCAAGTGTTGGAGCTAGCAAAGGGTATGACCGTATATTAAATCTTAATATTACAAAAGGGTTAAAATTAAATCTTTTTATTTTACTTTTTTGCCTACTACTTGCATCTTATTTTTATTATTTAGATGATTTTTATTGGATGAAACTATTGTTTATATTTCCAATATTCTCTCTCAGCTTTCTATTCAATAATTTCTCACATTATTTAAATGGAAAACAAAAGTTTAATCAGTTTAGATTATTTTCTTTAGGAATTGGAATACTCAGGCTTATTACTTTAGGCCTAATGGCGTATTTCTACAAAAATATTATTTTTCTAATATTAACTGATTTATGTGTTAATATAATTGTAAACATTTTTGGTCTTTATTATTCTAACAGAAATTTCGTAGATAAAAAAATTCGTAAGGATAAAATTTTAGAGAAGCAACTACAGACTTTGTCTAATAGATTTAGTTTACTTGCAATATTTAATTTTTTAGCAACCAAAATTGAAAAGATAATTTTAGGATTAATAGACCCAGTATCTTTAAGTATTTACTATGTAGGGATGATAATACCTTCAACGATAAAGAATAATATAAAAAGCGTACTAGTAATTCCAATTATTAAACAAGTTAATAACGGAAAACCTAAAGGAATAAAAAATCAAAGAAATGTATTTTTTTTATTGGGATTACTTGGAGTCTTCTGTACAATTTGTGTCATTATTTTCTCAAAGCAAATAATTTTATTCCTTTTTGGGACTAGTTACATCGAAGCTTATAAAATTTCCATAATTTTAAGTTCATCATTAGGTTTTATTTTTATTCAAACATTTATTCACTATTTTGGAGTATATAACGGTTTTGATAAACAAATAGTAAACATACAGTTTTCAGGTTCTGTATTAAAAATTATCGGGTTCATTATATTAATTCCTATGTTTAAGCTTTATGGTGCAGTAATTACCATTATATCTGTAGAGATTATCGTCTTTTTAATTACAATCATTAAATTAAAACAATTCAAAAATTATGACTAATGACATCGATGAACTTTTAGAAGATGAGAAGACTTATGAAAATTCAAAATTATTTAATTTACTAAAGGATAGATAATATGATGCTAAAAAGAGTTTTTTTAGAACCTAGAGATAATTCAAAGTGGAGTATAAATTCTGACTTTGAACTCATGGAAAGTCTCATAAATAACATAGAGGGATACAAAACAACAAAGAATATATTTAGAGCCAATATTGTATACAATCTCTGGTGGAATAATTCTAGATTTTTAAGATTTAACCATTTTTTAAAAAAAAAATTTATAGCTACTTGCTCTAATTTTCTCAACGTTTCAGAAAATGATTATGAATTAGCACTTGAATATCATGCTATTAAAACAAAATTGAATGCTTGGATAGCTCCAAGTCAAAAACAACTATCGTTGTTAAGAAATGATAAGCAGCTAACCTATTATATGCCATTTCTAATATCAAGAGAATACTTAAACTTAGAAATTTTAGATAAAAAATCTATCTGTTCAGAACTAAATATTGATCGTTCAATATTTAAAGATAAAATTATTATTGGTAATTTTATGAGAGATAGTTTGGGTAGTAATTTATCAAAATCAAAATGGCAAAAAAATCCAGAGATGATTGTTGAGCTTTGTTCAAAGTTAAAAGAAAATTACATATTATTATTGGCAGGACCAAGAAGACATTTTTTAAGAGATTTATGTAAAAAGAATAAAATAAACTTTTATTTTTACGGGGATATTTTTGATAGTGACGACATTATTCAAAACAACTTAGATATAAAAAAGATGAAATTATTATATCAATTAACCGATATACAGCTTATTACGTCAGCATCTGAAGGAGGACCGAAATCAATACCAGAGGGAATGTTAACTAGAAATTTGGTTTTAAGTACAAATGTTGGTCATTCAAATGATTATCTGTCAAAAGATTTTGTATTCGATACATTAAATGATTTTACTCAGGCTCTAATCTTTTATTGTAATGTTGAAAATTTTTATTCGGAAAAAACAGAACGTGTCATTAATAATAATTATACAAAAGCGAATAATATTCAGAGTAATGAAAACTTACAGAATCTGCTTAAAAATAATTTAAACAACCTATAATTTGGATAAAAAAATTAATATTCTATATCAATTTAAAGATGGTCCATTTGGAGGAGCCAATCAATTCCTTAAAGGCCTTAAAGTAAAGTTATTAAATAAAGGTTTATACGAAAATAATGCTTTTGATGCAGATATAATTATTATTAATTCTAGTCCTAGCAGTTTTACTAAATCTCTGAGACCTTTAATGAAAATTATATTTAAATTTCCTGAGAAATTTATTGTTAACAGAATAGATGGTCCGGTAGGATTGATTCGTAATTCAGGAATTGAATATGACAAGAGTTTTATGTTATTTAGTAAATATTTTTGTGATGGTATTATTTATCAATCTTCATGGAGTAGAAATAAATTACTTAATTTAAATATTATACCTAAGATAAGTGAAACTATAATTCTAAATGGAAGTGATAGCTCATTTTTTAATACTTTAGACAGAGACAGTTTTAATAGTAGTGATAAAATTAAAATCATATCAAGTTCATGGTCAGAAAACATGAATAAAGGTTTTAATGCTTACAAGTGGTTAGATGAAAATTTAAATTTTGATAAGTATGAAATGACTTTTGTAGGAAACTCGCCTTTAAACTTTAAGAATATTAAAATGATACCTCCTAAGTCTAGCCAGACTCTAATTGATTTACTAAAAAAAAATGACATATATATTACAGCATCTCAAAATGATCCTTGTTCTAATTCTCTGATAGAGGCAATTAGTTGTGGAACTATTCCTATATCTTTAAATGATGGAGGGCATTCAGAAATTAACCCAATAAAGGAGTTAAATTTTGATCGCGTTTCTGAAATTCCACAACTTTTAAATTACGTCGAAGAAAATCATGAATATTTAATCAAAAATTTGACAATAGATAACTTAAAAAGTGTTTCTGAAAGATATATTGATTTTGTTTTAGGACTAAAAAAAAGAAATAATTATAATTTTCTTACAAAAATTATGGTTTTGGTGAGAATTATACTGAATATATACATTAGGAAGTTAATAGATTTTTTAAATTTTAAATATGCTATTTAATTCTTTAGATTACTTAGTATTTCTATTTATAATTTTAGTGTTATTTTGGTCTATTCCTCATAAATATAATAGATACAAAGTTGTTTTACTAGTATTGAGTAGCTATTTTTTTTATGCTTGTTGGGATTGGAGGTTTTTATCATTGATAATTTTTAGTTCACTTGTTGACTATATATTAGGTATTAAAATTCATAATGCCAAAAAATACAAAAAAACACTTTTAAGTATAAGTTTAATCTGTAACATAGGGCTATTATTAATTTTTAAATATTATAATTTCTTTATAGACTCATTTCAAGAATTATTCAGTTTTGCCGGTTCAGAAGTTGGATTTCAAACAATACATATTATTCTTCCTGTAGGTATAAGTTTTTATACCTTTCAGACCCTTAGTTATACAATAGATATTTATAGAGGAGTTTTAAAGCCTACTAAAAATCCTGTAGTATTTTTTTGTTATGTTTCTTTTTTCCCTCAATTAGTAGCAGGTCCAATTGAAAGAGCTAAAGATTTACTGCCTCAATTAGAGAAGTTAAAAAAGTTTAATACTCATAAATTTAGTGATGGTATTAGACAAATTATTTGGGGGCTCTTTAAAAAAGTAGTAATAGCTGATAATTGTGGCTATTATGTTAATGATATATTTTCCAATATTGAAAGTAGTTCATCTACTACTCTAATTATCGGAGCTATTTACTTTTCAATGCAAATCTATGCAGATTTTTCAGGGTATTCAGATATTGCTATAGGAACAGCAAAATTATTTAATATAAATTTCTCTTCAAATTTTAAATATCCTTTTTTCTCTAGAAATATTTCTGAATTTTGGAGAAGATGGCATATTTCATTATCATCATGGTTCAGGGATTATCTATATTTTCCTCTTGGGGGTAATAGAAACGGCATCAGAAAACATATTTTAAATTTATTTATAATATTTACTGTAAGTGGTTTTTGGCATGGCGCTAATTTTACATTTATTGCCTGGGGAGTTTTACATTTTCTTTATTATTTACCAGAGTTAATTCTTAAATTAAATAAAAATAATATAGAATTTGAGAATTCTTTAAAATTGAAAAATTTTTTAAAAATGATATATACATTTTCTATTGTATCATTAGCTTTTATATTCTTTAGAGCAGAAAACATAACACAAGCACTTAATTATATTATTGGAATTTTTAGCAATGGTATAGATGATATCTCAAGTGATTTGAATTTCAATCTTATATTACTTTTGATAACTTTTATGTTTTTGATAGAGTGGAAAAATCGACATAAAGATCACGGACTTGCTATTAAAAACTCTAAATTATTTAATTATATTTCATTAATAGCTACCATATTCATGATTTTTGAATTTGGCATGTTTCGTAGTCCTTCTGATTTTATTTATTTTAATTTTTAAATATGAAAAAGTATATATTTAATATTTTTTTAATTTTTTTAATTTCATGGGCAATACTTTTGTTAATAGACTATTACTATGAAAGTTATTTTGAGAACACACAAAATGTTGAACATAGTGATAAACAATTTTGGGTTATAAATCAATTACGTTTAGATATAGATTTTGGAGTTATTGGTTCATCCAGGTCAGATGTGTCTATTGATGTTAGAACTATTGAAGAAATAATCAACAAAAAAGGTCTTAACATAGCCTGTGGAGGTTGTTCTTTTAAAGAAAATTACATGTTGTTAGAAATTTTTTTAAGAAGAAATAAAATAAGAGATTTCCTAATTGTTAACATAGATGAATATTCTCTAAACTCGATTAATTCATTTTCAAATCCTTTTCATGAATATTATTATTTGAAATATTTAGAAGATGATATTCTTGGAGAAATTATTACTGAAAATATGAATGAAAGAACAAAAATAATTTATAGATACATACCCGGTATTAAGTATATATTTAATAATAATGTATACTCTTTTCGTAATACAATACTATCAAAATTTCGTAAAAAGAATAAATTTACTTTCACAGAATCTAGAGGATCCCGATTAAGATTTACAGAGAATAATGGCAATATTGAACTTCCCAGAAAGAAAGAAAATACTATAATTGAGGAGGATATTTTATATTTGGATAAACTTTGTAGCTTGGCTAGTAAAAATAATTTAAAAATTTATTTTGTAACCGCACCAATATATAATGATATATCAAAATTTCAAACAAATAGGGATTCTGTTTATAGTTTTATTGAAGGCTATACTAATGATAAAATGATTAATATTGATAATGATTATGTTAACCGAAACATATCATACTTTGATAATTATACTCATGTTAATTCAAAGGGTGCATATTTGTTTAGTGAAAATATTGCAAACTATTTAAACTCAAAAAATACATATAAAAAAAATGAAAATTATGAATACAGGCCTTAGTGAGGAACAAAGTGAAATATTAAAAAGTAATAAGGATGCTTATTATGAATGGAGAAAATATCAAATAGGAACAGATAAACTCTATAAATATCAAAAAATAATAAATAAAATAAAGTGGTTAAGAGATGGCGAAAGCCGAGAGATTGTAAAGCCTTTAGCTTATAATCAGGGTTTTTATAAGTTTATTAAAGGATCAATTAGATTTTTAGGGAAAGCTTTATTAAATCAAATTTTTACATTATTCAATCCAAATGTAATTTTAAAAAAGCCGATTTTTGTTATTGGGATGCCTCATTCAGGCACAACTATTTCAATGACGCTTCTTTCTAAACACTCTGATATTTCTAATAGTTCCGAAATGAATACTTTTTTTTATCCAAAAGGTGATTATACTTTACCTGAGAGGGAGCATTTCAAAGACAAAACTATGGCGTCAGAATCGGAAGTAAAGAGATTAAATTCAAGATTTAATTTTTATAGGTATATACATGGGAATAAAAAGAGATTTCTAAATAAAAATCCAATGAACATGGTTACCGTAGACTTTTTAAAATCATGTTTTCCCGATGCATATTTTATTCATGTTGTTAGAGATCCTAGGGCGTATATTAATTCATCCATATATTCTTTACCTAACGATATAGAGAGTTTTGATAGATTCCAAAGCCCGGAGAAAAGAGTAAATATATTCGCAGGACCAAGAGTTACTGGTTGGAGAGAACTTATAAGAAAAGATCCTGTAGAGCAGCATGCTCTTCAGTGGAAAGCGTGCATTGAATTGGTTAGAAAACAATCATTGGATATTGAAAATTTTATTGAAATAAGATATGAAGATTTATGTTTAGATACAAAAGCTACAATTAAAAAAGTATGGGACTTTGTGAAATTAGAAGATAATGGTAGTATTGAAAGAGTCCCACAAAAACTTGAAAGTAAAAATTATAAGTACTCAAAGAGATTTTCAAAAGAAAAAATTCAGTTAGTAGAAAAAATAACTGAGGATATTATGAAGGAATACAATTATAAATTTATTGAATAAATTATGATATTAGGCTTATTTTTCACTCGTGGTATTTCTCTTCAAAGCTGGATTGATAAAGGTATGTTAGATAGAGAAATATTTATATACTTAAAGTATCTTGATGAGAGAAAAATAAATAAATTATACTTATTTACTTATGGATCTGATGATGTAGATGTTTTTAGCAAATTAGATTTTTCAGATAACTATACTGACAAAATAGTTATAATACCTTCTCCAAAAATATTAACAAATAAATTTGGAGGTATTTTATATTCAATTATACTTCCAATAATCAGAAGAAAGAGTATAAAAAAATGTTCTTTTTTAAAAAGCAATCAATTAGATGGTGCTTGGTCTGTAGTATTATCATCGATGATCTATAAAATTCCACATTTAATAAGGTCGGGATATAGTAAAACTTTTTTTGTAGAAAAAAACAGAGGAAAAAATATCATTTATTTTGGTTACTATTACTTGGAGAAGATGGTTTATAAATTAGCATCACTGACCTCTGTGTCATCTGAAAGAGAACGTAAAAAATTAATAAACAACCATAATATTCCTATTAGTAGGATAAAAATATTGCCAAATTACATTGACACATCACTATTTAAGAACATTAACACAGAAAGAGTTCTTGATAGATTGTTATTTGTAGGTAGATTTGATAAGCAAAAGAACCTTGAAAATTTGATTAAAGGAGTTTCAATCTGCAAGAATAAATTACAAATTGATTTTGTTGGTAATTGTGATGTAAATAGAGAAAAAGAACTCCAAGATTTTGCAAACTATTTTGGTGTAAAAATTAATTTCTTGGGTTTAATACGAAATAAAGACTTACCAAAACTGTATAATTCTTATACTTTTTTTGTGCTACCATCATTATTTGAAGGAATGCCAAAAGTTCTTATAGAAGCAATGTCATGTGGTTGTATTTGCATTGGGACAGATGCTCCTGGAATTGTTGATATTTTGGAGCATGATTTCAATGGTGTGTTATCAGTTTCTTGTTCTGCTGAATCGATTTCGGAAGCAATATTATTTGCGATGGAATGTGATACTAATAAGATATCAATAAATGCATCAAATTTCATCAAAAACAATTATTCAGTCAATAAAATAATGACAAATGAATTGAATTTATTTAAAAAAGAGTCTTAAACTTATAAATGAGGAAGAAAAATCACATATTAATTATTGCTATTATACTAAATGAAATTTTTAATAATATGATATTATTAGGAATACCTTTTAGGTTAATAGTACTTCCACTACTACTACTTTTGACATTAACAGATATTAATCTAACCAAAATAAAATTTAATAATCAACTTTTATTTTTATATTTTTTGTACGTTTTTGTAACTCATATTGTAACTATTTTTTCAGGTAATTTTTCAATTGAAAATTTTGAAAGAAGGTTTTTTGGATACTATTCAATTACACTGTTTTATGCTATACTAATACCAAATATTAAATTAAATTTTAAATCGTATAAGAAAGTTATAAATTTTATATTACTATTAGGAATTGGTCATTGTTCTTTTATTATACTTCAGTTTATAGGATTTGATATATTCTGGATTATTCCTGGGTACTTTTCAAACGACTACATCTATCTCGGGAACGGAACGTATAGTTTTAGCAAAAAATTAAATGAAATATCTCCTGTTGGGTTGATTGATTATACAGTAACAGCTGGATATTTAATTCTGATTTTTATTCCCTTTTACAAATTATTTAATAATACTATTAACAAATTCATGTTTATTTTATTATTGTTGATTTCTTCACTATTATTGGGTCAAAGGTCAGTATTAATAATAATGATTTTATATCTATTTTTAAGCGAAATATTAAGTAATAAAATATCTAAGCAATCTAAAATTATATTTATAATTATGTCTATAGGCGTTAGCTTATACTCAACTTACATTGATGCTTTTTCGAATAACATTAGTTATAAATTTCAAGAAAATTTACTAAAAGATGAAAATAGGCACATATTATATACTACTTTTCAATACTTTTTTAGTTCAAATTTATGGTTTGGAGGCTTAAATCAATATTTTAAATTATTAGAAATTCAACATTTTGAAACTACGTTACCGCATAATATTTTTTTAAATTCATTTGTTATTGGTGGAATATTTTCACTTCTCTTATCAATATGGTTGTTTACTTCAAACTTTAAATATTTATTTAAAAATTATACAGATTACAATAAATCAAAAGCCTTTTATCCTTTGTTTGGATCCTGCATACTGATAATGGCAAATTCATTATTTCATAATCAAGGCTTCAGTACTAACGATAATTTATTTTTTTTAATTTATGGATTATCTCATATCAAAATAACAAAATGAAAGTTGATGTATTAATTGCTGCCTACAATAGTCAAAACTACATTGTCCAATGCCTAGATAGTGTTAATAAACAATCTTTTAAAGCGTGTAGAATTATTATAATTGATGATTGTTCTTCAGATTTAACGTTAAAAGTAATAAATGAATACAAAGCAATCTCCATTGTTCCAATACTTATAATAGCAAACAAAAAGAATTTAGGATTAACTAAAAGTTTAAATTTAGGTTTAGATTTATGTACATCGGAACTTATAGCAAGGCTTGATGCAGATGATTTGTGGCATGAAAAAAAACTTGAATTTCAAGTTAACTTCTTGAAAAAAAATAAAAAAATACATTTTTGCTGTTCAAATATTAATTTTTTGGGAGAAATTAATACCAATAAACAAACAACTTTTATTCTAAAAACAACTGATTTTCCTTTAACTAATCCATACAACCACTCAAGTTTACTGATCTACAAGAAAGTTATAAATAGTATAAATAATTATAATCAATTTTATAAATATTCACAAGATACCGACTTATATTTTAGATTATTAAAAAACGGTTATGAAGGTGAAATTTTGATTGATAAATTAGTTGAAAGAAGAATTTCTGAAAATATAATTGGATTAAAAAAAAGGAGACAACAATTATTCTTTTTTTGGACTGTACAAATTCGGTATTTTTTCAGTCGCTTAAAAGAAAACCGGTTGCGGTTGCTAGTCTCTATAATAAAAACTAGTTTAAGATTTTTAATTCCTCAAAAACTCATAAATAAACTAAAACATGCTTTTTAAAATTATTCGTAGATTTTTAGGTAATCTTCATGTTTTTTTTATTTAAAAGTTATACAAAAAAATCCTGTCGTATTTCCAGATGTTATGATAAGTTTGAATTTTGTTTTGGTTTTATGGACTCCATTATTTTTTATGAATTTAATAGTCTTTTATTATTCAGGATTTAACGAAGAAATTATTTAAAGTGAAAGATAAAAAAAATACAGTAATATTACTTTGTTCGCCATCTCCTAATACAACTGGAGGAATTTCTGCCTGGACAAAAAATATATTAAGTTATAGACTTGATTATATGTCAAAAGTAGATATCGTACTTTTTCCTATGGATAGGCCGATTTATATTACAATATCGACGCCAGTATTGAAGCGCTTGTATTATGGTATTATTGACTATTTCAAAGTTTTTTATACTTTTTATAAATTAATTAATACAACAAAAATTGATTTAATTCATGTTAACACTAGCGGCCATCTAGGTTTCTTGAAAGATTTAATATTATTAGGAATTGCTAAAATTTATAATAAAAAAATAATTTTTCATTTTCATTTTGGACGGATTGCTGATATATCTATTATTAAAAATTGGGAATGGTTTATATTGAAGGTTATTGTAAATTTTTCTACTAAAAATATTTTGATGGATTTAGCCTCGTATAATGTTTTAAAATCTTATGGACTTAAAAATTTGCTACTTATATCAAATCCACTTTCGCATAATATTATTGAATTAGTAGATAATAATAAAAATATCAAAATCATTAAGGGAAAAATATTGTTTGTTGGCCACTTAATACCTTCTAAAGGCATTTTTGATTTAATTACGGCTTGTTTAGATTTGAAAGATGTTTCTTTAACTTTGTTAGGTAAATACACCCCTGAAATTGAAATTTCAATAAAAAAGTTATTAAATAGGGAACAAAGTGGATTAAGAGTAGAAATTAAACAAGAGTCTAGTCTAGAAGTTGTGGTTAAGGAAATGCTTTCTTCTTCTGTGTTTGTTTTGCCTTCACATACTGAGGGTTTTCCCAATGTGATTTTAGAAAGTATGGCTTGTGGCTGTGCGATTGTTGCTACAAATGTAGGTTCAATACCTGAAATGTTAAAGAAAGATAATAATTTAAATGCTGGAATTTGCGTTTCTCCATATGATATCGAAGAATTGAGAAATTCAATTTTATTATTTTTAAATGATAGTGATTTTGCGATCAAGTCTGGAGAAATAGCAAAAGAAAAAGTTGTCAATGATTACCATATTAGTATAATTTATAATAAACTTGAGAAAGTTTGGTCTGAAATATAATAATTTCTTGTACACAACAATAAAATGAAATTTACAATCATCACAGTCTGCTTCAATAGTGAAAAATATATATCTGATGCTATTGAATCAGTTTTAAATCAAACATATTCAGATATAGAATATATAATAATTGATGGAAATTCCTCAGATACTACAATTGATATCATAAAAAAATATGTGCCACTATTTAACGGGAAATTGAAATGGTTGAGTGAAAAAGATAACGGTTTGTATGATGCAATGAATAAGGGGATAAAGATTGCAACTGGTGAAGTAGTTGCTTTAATTAACTCTGATGATTTATTTAATGATAAACTTGCAATACACAAAGTAGCAGAATTATTTAAAAATAATGATAGCCTAGATTCAGTTTATGCAGATCTTTTTTATGTTTCTGAACATAATACTAGTAATATTGTCAGAAACTGGATATCTGGGACTCAAAGAAAATTTAAATATGGTTGGCATCCTGCACATCCAACTTTTTATATAAAAAAGACTATCTATGATAAGTTTGGTTTATTTGATTTAAGTTTTAAATTGGCAGCGGATTTTGAGATTATGTTGCGTTTTCTTGATAAACATAAAATTAGGACAATCTATTTAAAAGATCCCTTAGTGAAAATGCGCTTGGGGGGTGAGACTAATAAAAGTTTTAAAAATATTTATTATCAAAATATAGAGTGTTTAAGAGCATTTGATAAAAATAACATAAAAGTTTCTAAGTTACTATATCCTTTTTTTAGAATTATTCCAAAGTTGTTTCAATTTAAAAAATCATGAAAAAAAAAATTCTATTAACCGGGAGCTCTGGATTTTTAGGGAGTTACATTCTTAAATTTTTAAAAAATAAAAATTATGAAGTAATAAAATTAGGTCGTTCAGTAAAATCAGATATTAAAATAGATTTATCACTCAATAAGCTATCTAAAATTGATGTAGATTATGTTATTCATTTAGCAGGTAAGGCTCATGTAATACCTAAAACAGAAGAGGAAAAAAAGGAATTCTTTAAGGTAAACTATATTGGGACCAATAATTTATTATATGGCTTAGACACAACAATACTTCAATCAATTATTTTTATCAGCACAGTGGCTGTATATGGAAAAGAAGTAGGGGAATTGATAGATGAAAAATCTCCGCTACTAGGAAATACACCATATGCTCTAAGTAAAATTAAAGCAGAGCAATCCATAATCAATTTTGGAAATAAAAATAACATAAAAACTGTAGTTTTAAGATTGCCTTTAGTTACAGGCAAAAACCCTTTGGGTAATTTAAGGGCTATTATTAAAGCTATTAAAAAAGGATATTATTTTAGAATAGGTAAAGGGCAGGCTAAAAAATCTATTATATCGGCTTCTGATATAGCAAATTTAATTCCAGAGTTATTTGATTTAAATGGAGTATATAATTTAACAGATACCAACCATCCAATGATATCTGAAATTGATAGTATTATTGCCAAGAAGTTTAACAAGAAAATTAAAAGTATCCCCATATCATTAATAAAGGTTATTGCGAAAATTGGTGATATATTTTATTTTTTTCCATTTAATTCTTCTAAATTTGAAAAACTAACTAAAAACCTAACATTCGCAAATAACAAACTATTTAATGACATTAAATATAGACCCTCTAAAGGGTTATCTGATATTGTGAAAGATCTTAATAATTAAAATGAATTACTTAAATAAAAAAAAATACAAAAAAATATCTTTTGATATAGATGTTTCATCTAATAATAGCTTGTTGTTGAATGAAATTAATAATAAAAGTATTTTAGTTATTGGCGGCGCCGGAACAATAGGTTCTAGTTACATTAAACACATTTTGAAGTATAAACCTTCAAAAATAACGGTAGTCGATATTAATGAAAATGGATTAGCGGAATTAACAAGAGACCTTCGAAGTTCAGATTTGCTAGATTATAATCCAGAATATATTACATATCCGGTTAATTTATTAAGTGATACGTTTGATAAAATATTTAATTCAGGTAATTGGGGGGTTGTTGCAAATTTTTCTGCTCATAAACATGTGAGATCAGAAAAAGATAAAATTTCAGTGGAAGCTTTGATCAAGAATAATGTATTTGGAGCCATTAAATTACTAAACCTATGTTCTGAAAGACCTCCTAAATATTTTTTCAGTGTATCCACTGATAAAGCAGCAAATCCTGTTAATATAATGGGAGCTTCAAAAAGTTTGATGGAGAAATTAATTTTATCAAAAAAAAGGGCTTTCAGGGTTTCAACTGCTAGATTCGCTAATGTTGCATTCTCAAATGGCAGCTTGTTAGATGGTTTTATCTTTAGACTTCAAAAAAAACAACCTCTATCTTGTCCGGAGGATATAAAGCGTTTTTTTGTTACGCCTGAACAATCTGGTCAGATATGTTTACTTGCCACTTTTTTAGGTGAAACGGGAAATATATTTTTCCCTAAATTAGATTTCCATAAAGATCAAATATTTTTTAAAGAAATAGCGTTAGATTTTATAAAAGATAATGGATTTATTCCAGAATTAGTTAAATCAGAGAAAGAAGCGAAAGAATTTGACTTTGACAATAATCCTAAAAAATATCCAATTTATTTCTTTAAGACAGATACTTCTGGAGAAAAAACATATGAAGAGTTCTATACTGATGAGGAAGATTATGAAATTGATAAGTATGATTCAATTGGATTCATTAAAACTTCTGAAGTTGAAATTTCTTTTGAAGAAGTATTGCAGGATTTTGAGAGTGTTTTTAGAAATCAAAATTCAAATAAATCAGATATTGTCAATATTATTAATAAATATGTTCCAGATTTCATGCACATTGAAACCGGTAAA
>TARA_B110000211_G_scaffold103888_1_pt1 | contig 17375 bp, 16 predicted proteins | sample TARA_B110000211 | Tara Oceans TARA_B110000211 (sample SAMEA4397516) | marine metagenome | biome: Polar Biome; feature: [DCM] deep chlorophyll maximum layer (ENVO:01000326); material: water (ENVO:00002006), including particulate matter (ENVO:01000060) such as... | depth 30 m
AAATCAAAAGAAATAATGAAAAGATTAAAACTATTAGATAAACCTTTTATTATCATATTGCCTTCATCTAAAATAAATACAGGTTATATTAGAAATGATTATATTAATTCTAAATTACAAATAATAATACCAAAAAAAAGAATACATTTTTTAAAACAAATTAATGGAAAAACACCTGATAAATGGAAAAATGCTTGTAATTTTGATTGTTTTTACTATTGTTATAAAATGAATTTTGATAAAGATATAATATGGTTAGAATAAAATATTATAATAAATCAATTTCTTTTATATACGGCACTTTGCACCGAAACGCTATTACCCATTTGGCGTGCTAATAATTCGCGTTCTTCTAATGTATGATCTTGTTTATTCAAAAGGTCGTTTATTACTGCTCTTCTTATATCGTTGATACTAAATTTAAATATTTTAAGAATATGAGAAGACAACAAACCACCAGAATATTTTTTTCCATCTGCTTGGGTTATTAAAAATTTCCGCGGTTGTAATTTAATAGAATCTAATATCAATTTTTGTAATTCTTTATTAATAGGTATAACTTGCTGTCCGTATAAATTAAACGTTTTATATTTATTCAACACAATTTGAAATCTGTTCTTTGAGATATTGATGTAATTAAATTTTGCTTTTGGAGAATGCCTTTTAACAATTTTAATATTTCCGTAATTATCCCTTAGTGTATTTGCTAAATAAAGTTTTATAAGTAAATAATCTTGTGAAGTTGGTTCTAATGAAAGGAGGATTTTTTGTATGTCTTCAATTGTAATATCTAAATCCTTTGTTCTTATTTTGGTATAAGTCAACTCACGGCGTTCACTATTAGATTTTTTAATTAAATCTGCTATCTTATTTTTTTGAGTATCTGTTAAAGTATCAGATAATATTAAGAGTATTGAAGATAGATATGGTGCAGATAGGTCTTTATACTTATCATATATCTCGTCGGGTGATAGATGCTTTGATTGATTGAATTTAAATATATAGTTTTTAATTGTAGTATCAGAATAATTAGTTTGTTTATTAGTAACCTTATTTAGATAAGTTTTATTTTTTAAAATCTTAGTAAGTTTTTTATCACTTAAATTTTCCATTATAACGTATAAGTATATTTAAATTTAAATAAAATTATATAAAATTAGAATTTATTTAATTTTATATAATTTAAATATTTATAAAGTTTATAATAAAATAAAAAAATGAAAATATCTAATCATATATTTATAGAAAAACAAAAAAGAAATAAAGAATATAATAAAAAACTTTTGGAAATTATTATTCATACTAAATCTATCATTCCACATTTGAAAGATAGAAGCGAGTTTATTAATCTTTTATCATATTTACAGAATGGATTTACATTAATATTATACCAATCCAATTTAAAAAATACAGTAGATTATATATTTGATTTGTTAAAAATCGGGAAATTATATGCAACTTGTGAAGAATTAGAATTATTTGAATTATATGATAGTATTTTAGAATATACAAAAGACTTTCAAAAAAATGATATATATACCGATGACGATGACGATGATGACGATGATGATGAGTGCGACGATAATGATTATATGTATTGGAAAGGTCTTATAAATAACACTGAATTAAATAAAATATATGTATTAAATCTATAAATCAGAATTAACACATTTCCAAGTTAATTGCTATAATCCGCCATTCTCACTAATTTAAAAACTATTGAATTTCCTTAAATATTTTAGAATATTTTATTTAATTTTTATAAAAATAATATATCTGTAAAATAGAAATCTCATATCTATACGATGGAAGACTTAACATTAATATATAATCAAAAGAAATATAACAATTTAGAATTATATACTTGTAATATTTGTAATTTAAAATTTGATAAGGATTTCTATAAAGTTCATATAAATGGTAAACGATGCGAACAACGCAGATATATAAATTGCTGTATTTATTGCGGTGTCATATTAAATACCAAATGTAAAACAAACCATCTAAAAATATGTGATGTTTTTAAAAGAATTTATATAAACAATATAAACAATATAGAATTTTTAAAAAGCGGTATAGTATCTGTTAATCTTACAGGTATTAACGACGATGGGTTCAATATGAATGCTTATAGAGCAGAACTATTTTTAACAAAAATTTTACAAAATTTTGAAAGATATTAAGATTTATTTTTTTTAATATTATTTTTATAATAGTTCCGGTGGTAATTATTCCGTTTAATTCGTTCTTCTTCCGTTATTTTTTTCTTTGGAGTATTGAAGAATTTATTAAATTCATCGGTATTAAATCCAATTACAGGTTCTTTTAGAATTGTCGCTTCTTCTATAATTGATGGTTCTTTTAGAATTGTCGTTTCTTCTATAATTGATGGTTCTTTTAGAATTGTCGGTTTTTGTATAAATTTTGATAAATTTAATATATTGGAAATCAAATCCTGTAATTCTGTTGAATTTAAACAATACTGAATATTAGACATTTTATTAATATATTTATTTATTAGAAAATAAATTCTAAAAAATTAAATAAATTCTAAAAAATAATATAATTTTAAATAAAATGAATTACTTGAAATTTCCAGATGAAATAATTATTAGAAATAAGTATCTAATGAAATTTTTAAATTTCTTTAATGTATAAATTAAAATCTTGGTTAATATAAATATGGGGATTGAGACTAATATTTACGCAAATAATATGAAATATAAGAAAAATTATAATATTGGGTTGGAATACGAAGATTTATTTTTTGAAAAATTAAAAGAATTCTTTTCACTTGATCCAAATTTTAAAATAATACAAACAGGTTTTTACGACTATAATGATTTTAAAATTTATAAAAATGATAAATTGGTTTATACAATAGAACTAAAATGCCGTATTAATGATACCAGTTTATACCCAACATTAATGTGTGATAAGATAAAGTTAATAGATTATCAATATGACGATGAAATAAACGAAAGCAAAAAGAATAATATTTTTGGAGCATTTTTATTAATTAACAATTGTAAGGTTGAAAATAAATTTTATTACAATAATGTTGATAAACTTACTTGGAACAATTGCAGTGGAAATTCATATTTAAGAAAAAATGAATTTATCGTGGGAAAAAATGAAAATGATGTATTTGAATTTATTGAATCTTCTATAAAATGATTACATTGTCCTTAGTAAAATTATAAATATCATTATCTACAAATTTAATATCTTTCTCTCTACAATTAAATAAACTTTTTATTAAAAATTCTCTAAATAAAAGCATATCATTATCCGATTCTCCTAAGATAGACATTTTCATTTAATCTAATAAAATATATTAAATTTTTGTAAATTCAATAAATAAAAATAATTTTTATAACCAGTTTTTACTATTAGCAATAGTAAAATATATTAAATTTAATTGAAGAATTATATTTTATAAGGGGTCTATCACATCTAACAAATTAAACTGGGTAATTCCGGTAATTTCGGTAATTTTATCAACTTCTGATATTTAGAATTCTGATAATTAGTTTGTAGCATTTGTGTATTACTATACTTCTTATATTTTTCAGCATTAATAGTTGTATAACTTTTTAAAATTTTGCTTTCATTTGTAAGTTTATTAGTATATGATGGATTAATATAGAAAAATGACTTGTTTTTCTTTTCCATTTTCTTTCTATCCTTTTCAGAAGTATATCCAAAATAAATACACGCATCTATAATATCAAATGTATAATATTCGGGATATGTTAGTAAATATTGCTTAATATTGTCTTTTCTAAATATTCTAATTTTAATATGATTTTTTCTATAATCTTTTAATACTCCGTCTTTATCTATTTCTAAAATATAGAGATTTGAAAGTTCTATTAGATCTTTAATAGATGAACTAATTAATACATATTTATCAGTAGTCACTTTAAAAAGTTTCTTCATTATATTTATTACTATACTATTATATAATAATTTATTTAAATACTTTAAATAAATAAAATTTGAAAATTTGAATAATAGATAAACACCTCATATTAAAAGAGAAAGTAGAAGTGAATTAATTTATTTTACTTAAAATTAAAATATGTATTAAAGTTAATGGATACATCAAACACTCACGCCAATAACGATTTAAATTTAATATCAACTTCGTCCAACATTGTTATAAATTCATCTAAATTAATAATGTTTGACGAACTTGAAAAAAATGAGTTATCATCTAATAAAATTTATATTGAAGAAACAAATTTTTCAATAAGCGAATATATTGATAGAGATTATATTTATAAGAACTTTTACATTAAAAATAGAGGAATTTACATTAAAAACGGCAATCCCACGGATACTGATATTACTTTTAATAGAATAAAATTTTTTAATTCTTTCAATTATCATTTTAATAAGAATGCACCAATACAAACGCCCAAAAACTTTTTAAATAAAAATGGAATCACTTGTAAATTATTTATTAATACATTAGATAAGTTAAAAAATGATAAAATTATTAGATTGTTAGGTGAAAAAACGACTGATATTACAACTGATCGCTATATTAATTATTTGGAAAATAATACAACTGAATTAAAAAGTAATATATCTGATATTAATGTATTTTCAAATGAAACGGAAATTAATGAGATTTTGGAAGGTCTTTTTAATGTTAAGTTTAGTATTAATAAATATAAAACTACCAATGATTACTTATTAAAATCACTTTATTTATTATATTGTAAAATTACTCTTGATACAGAAGAATACCTTACTGATGAAATTTTAATGAAAAAGGGGGTTTTTTATTGTAAAGACACACAACGAAATAAAGATATCAAATTAATAAAATCTTTAAAATTAGAATACGACCAAATTAGCATTGAAAACAAACGCAAATTCTTTGCTATAATGCCTGTTTTTAAAAATAAAAATTCTAATGATAAAGGGGTTGTCTTTAAAAAAAATAGACATAGAGTTTTAGTAGTTGATTACATTGATAAATTAAGCATTTTTAACTATCACTATTTACTTAATGTATTGTTTAGGAATAATCTTTTATCAATCAGGAATTTAATAAATTCTAATGATGAATTGTTAAATTTTTACTTTGAGAATTATTTTAATAAAATTTTTACAACCAAAATTTTATTAGATAGATATAGTTTTTCCTTTGATACCAATAATATTAATAGAAGAATTAAAATTGAAACTGCTGAAAATAAAGAATTAACCATTTCTAGTTTTAAATCAAATAAATTGATGTATAAATGTAAATTTGAATGTTCTATTTGTTTTAGTAATAGTAATATAGATAATAAATGTATTAAAAAATATTGCAGTATTAAAAAATGTAAAAATAAAATATGTTTGGAATGTGTTAAAAAATTAGATGAGTGTCCTTATTGTAGAACCACGATTAAAGAAAATATTAAAAGCAACTTTAAGTATTGTGAATATTATATTTAATTAGATATGGATCAAAAAATATGTAAATCCCTTGCCTATTTGTATAATCTCTAAAAATATGTAAATCCCTTGCCTATTTGTAAAATTGCTTCTATCATTGAGCCATTAATATAATTTAAATGGTAATTTTGGAGATTATACAAAATATACCTATATTTCCCTATTATAAATACTTCTTATTGTATTAGCAATTACTTTAACAATACAATATTTCACTTTCAATTTTTAGAGGTTTTGGTATTAAATTTAATTGAGAATGTGCTTATAAATATTTCAGTGTAATTGAAACAAAAGCAAAAATCGCGGACAGGTTTTGGTAAAATACTAAAACCGTTATAACAGTTTTAGTATTTTACCAAAACCTGTGAGCGATTTTTAGAACTAAACCAATTAACATATAAAATCCAATTGAAGATTTGGTATTAAATGAAATACTAATAAATATCCGTATCCTCAAATATCCGCAAATATCCGCAAATATACGCAAATCTTATAGAACGACTAAAATTTGTTAAAATAGCACCATCATTTTTTATTATAATTCAGTTATTATACCAAATACCGACTTATTAAAAATTTCACTTTTTTTGCACTAAAAAATAAAAATTTGAAATTAATTAATTATTTAATTAAAAGCATATAAAGAAATTTAATATATTGTATATATATATAAAGAATAATGATGCAACAGACAAAATCCCAAGAGTATACTAACAACACCTTTACATTTAGACGACAGATAAGCGATAGTGGAGCAAGATGCGACGAAAGAACCATTGATTTAAACACCACTACCGAGTTAAACACACTATTAAAAAAAATTAATGTTTCAAAAATGAAACCAACTGAAAAATATAATAATAACAATATGGAAATCGTGCGTGTTAATGACCCAGTAAAATTACACATTGACTTAGATATTAAAGAAGATGATGATAGAATTAAAATTAAAGACATTATTATCTTAAAACAATGTATATTTGTAATAATCCAAGCATTTATTAAAAACAACGATGTTAAATTTAAAGATAGAGATGGCGAAGAAATCAAATTCACCTTAAATGATGTAGTTGTTCTTACAAATGAATATTACAAATATCCAAAGAAAAATGAAACATTGAAAGCAAAAATCAAAAAAGATGTTGATAGTATTCATATAATTATTAATAAATTACTCTTCAAAAATCTCAATACTTGTAAATATTTTTTGGATTATATTATAACCGAATTAAAACAATTCCAAAGCGAATTAATTAATTATTTCCCTATTACAAATGGTTCAAAAAGAAAATCTAAAACTAGTATTAAAATACAAAATATCATTCTAGACAAATATATTGATAATTCAATCTACGATATTAAAGTTGATGGAGGAACACGCAATTTTAGATTAATCCACAATAGCAAAAGTGGAAACTTCAATCATCTAATAAACTTAGAAATCACACAAAAAGAAACAGATAAAATATATGAAGAATTACCCAAACTATTTAAAACATTTGGAGAAGGATTTGGTTTAAATCAATCTACATATACTCAATATTTCCAATTAAAAAATGTAAAAGATAGTTTAATCACTTGGAACGAGAATGTTATCATTACACAATATAAAAATTCTTTATTAGATGATATTGTTCCACCAACAAAAATTACAATTAAAAAAATTAATAAGAAACCAAGATATTCAATTAATAATATGGTAGACGCAATTAATTATTTTATCTTATATGTTGGTAGTGAATTTTGGAATTCTACCAATAAAACAGATTGGGACGCATTTCATTTTATCATTGGAAATTATTATTTACCAAATAAAAAAAGTTTAGAATTCGCCAATGTAATTTCTAAATTAAATGAAACTTTTAATAAACTATCTAATGATAATGGAGGAACTGGTAGTTTTAACAATGTGACCCCATTAACTACTTTCAAAAAACGGAAAGATAATGAAAAGAAATATGGATTTACTAAATTAAATGATATATATTCAACTTATACGAAAGGTGATACATTAATATTTAATAATTCATATGACGGATATGATGCAGATGATACAGATGATGCTACAAATGATAATATCATCAACTCTCCAATTGATAAATACAACGATCATTATCTATTTATTGCGGATTTTACAAAACTTGATATTGATGCAGTTATTATTGGGTTCAAAAGATATTTATCAGTTTTAAAAGAATTTAAAAATGTAACTACAAAAGCAAAACTTATTTTTGATGGTTTAGAAGTTCCTGATTTTTTACAATTTACAATTACAAAAGAAGAATTTAAAAGCAAATATCAAACATTCAATAAAAAATTTATACTTTTTAAAAATGGTAAAGATACATACTTATATTCCAAACATACCGGTAAAATAAGTAAAAATGCTGTATTAAATACACGAAGTAATAGCATTTTCACAGAAGAGGAAACCAGTTTCTTAACATTGTATCGTATTATTCATCTACAAGAAAAAGCAAATGACTTGAAAAAACACGATAAGATAGTATTTAACTTTGAGAACCTTAATGATAAAAAATGTATTCAAAATGGAACACCAATTAATAAATCTATCCAACAATTAATAAAAGAATTTTTAGTTATATTTACTAAAATTCAAATGGGTGGTGGAAAAACTAGTGGAATTGTAATGCCTTTCTTAGAAAATAATTTAAATGATAAAGAAGTATCAGCAGTATTTTTAACACCAATTAATAGTTTAAATAGTAAATTGAAAGAAGAATGTAAACAGTTTAATTTCTTATCACATCAAGACATACAAACTGGGTTAATTACACACGGAGAATTTAACCAATCTAATAGGGTTGTAGTTAGTATTGAAAGTATGGTTAAAACAACCAAAAAATTTAACATTGTAATTTTAGATGAACTTACTACTCTATTAAATCATTTCAATTCTTCAACTATTACATCACCAACCGAAACATTTAACAAATTTAAAACAATCTTACAAAATGCTAATAAAATTATTTGTTTAGATGCAGATATTAATTCTACTAATATTGATTGTATAAATTCTATTCTTTCCGGTTCTACTTTTGATAAATCAAGGGATAGTGCAATTATTCGTGTATATCCTACAAAATATAAAGATAGACCTGTAAATATTTTTTCAAATAAACAGCAATTTAAAAATCTATTATATAAAGATATAAATAATGAAAAATCAATATATTACGCTAGCACCACTTTCAAACACGCAGAAGAAAGACACAATATAATAATCAATGATATTGAAACCAACAAACTACAATTTAAAACTGGTGGTATTATATTTGTATCGGTGAATGGTATTAATTATACCGAATTTAAAGATAGTAAAGTTATTAGACAATTTTATTTAGATAAAGATAAATTCATTGGTAATATCAATGAAGAACTAAAAAAATACAATATCCGCATTTGTATTACAACACCATCAATTAAAGTAGGCATTTCAATTGATACTCGCCATTTTGATGAAATATATGGGTTTGGGAATAGTAATTCAATAACTTCAAGGGAATTTTTTCAAATGCTATTAAGACAAAGGAAAGGCGATAATTTAAAGATATTATTCTCTGTTAATGATTATACATCAACTGACAATATCATCTATAAACACGATATTAAAAAATCACTGGAATTACCATATAACTTGTTAAACCACAATCAACTTTTAAAGAATGATAAATATAATTATAATAACACCTACAATATTGAAAATAAAGATATAGATTTTTTAACTATTCAGATGGAAAGTATAGCAGAAAGTAAAATTTCCCAAGAAAATTATTTTAAAGAAATGCTAATTGGTGTATCAATTAAAGAAAATTTAAAAATAAATTTCGTTCCAATCAATTTAGAAGATACAGATAAAAAAAATAATATCAATAGAGACAAGATAATAACTGAACTTATCAACTATAATAAATTTATAGAAGCAAAAATGCCTAATGAAATAAATTTTATTGAATATACAAGTTTAATGAAACAAAAAAAATATTTAGAAGCAGAAAAACTATTAACCAAAAATGATTTAACAAAAGATAGTATATTCAAATATAGAACATTTAATTTATATCAGATTCCAAAAAACAAAGCACACGATAACGATATATTTATCACAGAACCAATATTTAAAACTCTAACTAATAAAAAAAATGTAAATAAATTTTACAATATTTCAAAATTACCTTCCAGAGTAAATAACTTTATCAAATACGAAAGCAAAAACAAACACTCACTTTTTAACGAGAATAAAAATAAAGACGATGTGCGAGCAATTTTAGTAATTAAAATTTTAAAAGAATTGATGGAGTATAAAGATATTCCAACTGTTCTAAGCAAAATAGACAATAAGGATAAATGCAATATTTCCAAACTGCTTAAAAATTTTCAAAAATTAGATGAAATTGAAATAAATACATTTATTAATATGACAAATTATCCAAAAATATCAAACGATAAAAGCAAAATTAGTAAATTAACAACTACTAATATTTCAATAGAGTTAGTTATAATATTACTGAATAATTATCTATCTGATATATTCTTAATGATAGATGAAAATATCTTAACTCCAACTCCATCATTTTATAAATCAGTAGGTCAAATTATTAACTATCCAACTAAAATAAATATTATCAATACAAAGGAAAATTTTATAACTGATGAAACCACAACAACTGAAACCACAACTGATGAAACCACAACTGAAACCACAACTGAAACTACAAGTGAAGACAATGATTTTGTAAGCAAATATATAACAGAATGGTATATTAAAAATACAAGTGATATAACAACAATATTAACAAATACAGACACTTCAAAAAAACATACAGCAATACAAATAAATTTTAAGAAGTTTATTATCAATAATATTTTTAAAGAGTATAGTTCTCCAAAGATATATACCCACCCAACAACTATAAATCCAAATATCAAGTTCTACGATACATTTAAACTAAAAACAGATGATAATTTTACATCATTAATTTTCAGTGAATATGATGAGATTTTAAAAGATATACTGTATAAAAAAGTATCCTATAAACATATACCATTTATTCCAACTAAAAACACATTAGAGAAACCAAGCGATATGATTGAATATCAAATAAGATATGAATTATATATCAAAGATGAACCTATTAATAATGCTATAACTGAATATGATGAGTTTTTCCAAAATATTTACTATAAAGAATTAGAAAAAGATATAGAAAATGCAGATATAACTAAAATCAATAATGGAAAAACAGATGAACCCAAAATTTACAAAAATAAATTTACTGATATAATATATAATACCGACCAAATTATTAAAGATTTAAAAGAGTATATTAAAAGTCCCGATTATCTAAATCGTGGTATTAAGAATACAGATAATTTACATTTATCTACAATGGATTTGCTAAGTCAAATGAATAATCTACCAACTGAAATAAATTATAAATATATGCAATTGAAGAATAGTGATATAAATATTCCAATATTTTAATTGTAAAAATTGGATTTAAATTTATCTATTAATTGAAACAAAAGCAAAAATCGCGGACAGGGTTTTGTAAAATACGGAAACTGTTATAACGGATTTAGTATTTTACCAAAACCTGTCCGCGATTTTTGCAACTAAAACAATTAACCTATAAAATCCAATTGAAGATTTGGTATTAAAAATATATAGTTATATATCTTTTTTAAAAAAATGAATGGAGTAGAGTGATTATTTCTATATCTATTACAATAAATAATTTAATTTATAATATCTGTTAGTTTTTACATTGTTCTTATTTGTATTGTTTTTTTAATATAATAAAATATTTTAATTTCTATCTAAAATTTTTATTATAAAATGAATGAATATTTTGTTCCAAACCCACTACAATTACCAAGATTTTCAAATGATTTAATACCGATAACTCTTAATAAATCGCTCTCGTCCCTTGTAGTAGTTTTACTTTGTTGAAAAAACCCTAATTTACTACCAAATTCTTTATATTCTTTACTGGTAGGATCAACTTTACCAATCTCTTCAAAATTTTTTTTTAGATTTTTCACATTAATAGTTCTTAATGAACCATTGGTAAGATTTTTATTATCATTTCTGAATTTATAATTACTTTCAAGATTTTGATATTTACTAGCATCTCCATTGTATAATACTATTGTTACTTTATTTCTAGATTGCTCTATAACAATATATTCAGCAGAAACCCCGTGTAAATCAGAAACTTTGGATTTTAAAAGATATGTTTGTGGAACAGAATCTGTTTTTGTATATTTGTAAAGTTTTCCTATTAATTTTTTACCACTATTTTCAAAATTGTCTATCTTTAATTCAGTTGAAAGAATATCAGCAGCGTCTTTTATAGATCTTGGACTTGTTTTATCGCTCCCACGCATCTTCAATAATTTGCTTAAATTGTCATACGAAATATTAGAACCGAATTCTTGTTTGGTATTTCCTAAAAATGGTTTCATTATTACATTTAACCTTATATCATTAGAAGATTTAAGAGATACAATATTACCAATGAAATCCATTAGATAACTAATAGAACGATCATTGTCTAATATTGCTAAATTTAGAAAATACAAATCACTTTTATTAGTTACTTGTAATTGATCCACGAAATTAAAATTTTTATTAGAAATCCTTGGTTCTATATAATCTCTAATCTCTTTTATTGGTTCATTAATATATACATTTCGTTCCCCGATAGATGAATTAGTTGATAATACAAATGCAATACTAGAATATAATGGAGAATATACTTGTATGTCACCATTTGTAGAATCTATATCTGATAAAAAAGGACTGAAACATTGGATTGGAACATTGATTAACTGGTTTAATTGAGATGAAGACACTATATCGTTTGATAGCATTTCACCGAAATTATCTTTTAATGCTTTGTAAATATCATTAGCATTTTCTTGGATATTAATTTTGTTATCTTTAATAATTTTTTCTAAGATTGAAATAGGATCATTTATTTTACCCATTGCATCTTGCTGTTTTTGTAAAGATATTTCTCGGGGGTCTTGTGGTTGAAACATTTTTAACATTGGGTCAACTGTTTTAGTTTTTAATCTATCAATGGTGACATCTTTCGTTTTTTCATTCATAGTTTGTTTTAAAGATTTTTGACCTTTCTTTTTAGGAGTATAAGAAGCACCGCCTTTAATCACAGGTTTAACAGGTTTAACTGATAATCCAAGAGAATGATATTCACTTCTAATATCTGCATCTTTCATTAAAACCCCATATTTGATACCGGTTTCATCAACTTTTTTTTTTAAGAATTCAACCCACGGAGATTGTTTTTTACCTGACTTTACCACTTTATTTTCTAAAACAACTTCTTTTTTAAGAACTTTATCTTTTGAGAAATATTCTTTATTCATTTTTATTAAATAAAATATTTTATTATAAATTTATAATTTTTTATTATAAATTTAAAATATATGAAAAAATTATAATTAATTTGCTTTTGTTGTAATAGACGCCAATACTTCGCTTAGATCGCCAATTTGAGATTTTAACTGTGTCACCTGTGCTTGTTTTTCAACATTCGTTTTAGTTGTTTCATTTTCCATATCTTCTGATGAAGGAATAATATTACTTGGTTCAGTAACCTTTTGTTCGCAAGAACTGCACCCATAACAACACCGCAATGTTTTAATATTTTTTAAAGAATACACGATAGTAGCAACAGAACTACTCACCGCAAATATAAGAATTGAGATATTATTCATTAACATTATTACTATATATTATACGCAGAAAATAATATTAAGTTTTATAAGTTTTTATTTTTTTAATCTCGGAGTTGGGAATTTATTAAAATTGTCTATACTATTATTTCTTCTGACACATATTTTGTGGCGTGATGAAGATTCGTGTTTTGCTTTATTTCTTAATAAAATAGTAGTATTACAAACATCACAGGTATATTTATCATTGTTCCCATTAGATTTTTTGGTTATATTATTTTTTCTAGGTGTATCAAGATTTTCTGATATTCCTGCTAATACCGATTTCAATTTAACAATATCTTTACTAAACTTCTTACTTATAACAGAAGGGGGGAGTAGCGGTTTCACTGGTGGTGCTTTCACTGCTGGTGCTTTCACTGCTGGTTCAATTTCATTAGTGCTGTCATTTGTGCTATCACTTTTAGCACTAGTGCTTCCAGTATCATCAAATTGAATAGTAGATGTATCAATTGTTTCAACAATATCTCCAATTGTATTTACAACATCAACCAGTTCTATATCTTCACGAATTGTATTCACTTCATCAACCGAATTTAATAAATCTTCTTCAATTTGTTTAATTTTAATTAGTGTTTTTGCTTTTGGTTTTGGTTTAATTAAAAGCGGTTCATTAACAAATTTGCTAATTGTTCTTGGAGTAAGTGATATTCTCTGTCGTCTATTACTAACATTTTTTAGTGATTTTAATTCAAATAGTATATGTAACATTTAAATTAATAAAATATAATAAAAACTTTATAAAATATTTTTATAATATTTGTATTAATTATAAATGTATCTTAATAAAAAATGCCGATATTGTAAAGAAGTTATTGAAAAAACAGATAATCCAAGTTTAAATATTAGATTACACAAAATTTGCTTTGTTATTATACAGAATAAAATACAAAAATCACAACAATTAATTCAGTATGTTATTGACAACGACCCATTTAATATTAGTTTATTAGAATTTATTAAAACTCAATATAAAATTTATAGTAAATATTTAAAAATTTCTCCACAAATGAATGATTTAATAATTCAATAAGTTTTTTTTAGTATAATTCAAATATTTTGTATCACTTGTGGTATCACTTGTGGTATCACTTGTAGTATCTTCTCTATAAAGTTTCCAATCATTTTTCATTTTTTCAATTGTATATATTGCTAAATTACTAAATGGCGATGGTTGAGTTTGTTTAATGTGGGAATTTATCATTCTATCAATATTATAAAAATTAAAATTATTTATAAAATCTTCTTTTTTTAAATCTGTGATATATTTTTCTCTATCATATGTTTTATTCATTTATATAACGCAAATATTATTTTATTAGATTTATAAAATTAAATAAAATATTTTTAAAAAAGAATGTTGTTTATTTTTTGTATTAAATTAGAACCGACCACGTCTACCTCCCACGGGGTGCATAGCACCACCAACGGGCATACTACCACTTCCCCCCATTGCACCTTTTGCAGCACCAGCGACGACATCAACTGCAACATTACCAAGAGCAGCAGCAACTGGTTTGAATACAGACCGGAAGACACTACCGAATATACCACCACCGACCACTGCCTCGTGTTCCTGTTGGTATTCTTCAAGACTAGCAGAAGTGAAACCAGCAGATACGGCACTAACCAATTGTGCTTCGGGGTATCCTAGTTTAATGTTACATTGGTTTTCAGATAATTCAATTTCAGCAGGTTGTAGGAATAGTGTATGAATTTCAGTATTCGTATCAGCAGGTGCTTCGTGGGTAAGAGTTGCTTGGAGATTGAATAACTGGTTAGAACCTGGGATTAGATTATCATCTACAAGAATATCAACACCTACTTTGAGAACAATCATCGTAGTTGATTTGAAACCCTGTAATGTGGTAGTATCAAGACCATTTTTAGCAGACATTTGATATAGATCTTCAATTGTAGAAGATGCTAATAGCGAAGACTGATTGTTAATTGTTAATGATACTTTGGAGATCGGTTTACAACATACATTTGATGCGGAACTGTTTTTTGAAATATCTGTTTTCTCGGACATATAGAATACAACGTATTCGGGGACAACATTTAATTTATAATTCGCAATCGTTGTAGAAGTATCATCTTGTAGAACTGTATTTTGGAAGGAAACGGTATTCATATAGGGCGAACGTATTACTTCGGGGATTTTTTCAGAAATAGAATAATAATTAACCAAAAGTTCCGCACTTGTAAGAGCAAATGTTTTAGGACTTAGCACAGCACTGTATTTATTTTTGAATGCCGATAGCATATTATCAAAATTTAAACTAAGATCCATTTGGGTAACATTGCCGAACGATTTACCATATGATCGGTTTAGCACAGGCATTTTAAGTGATTCGGTAATCTCAATAACAAGTTTCCCGTCAACGGCAGCGGCGTGTTCTACAAATGCTACATCGCCAACTTTGTAATCTAGGATATTACCACTCATATTTTGATGGAATTTAGAATTAACAGTATTTTGTTCTCGTAATTCGGCAAGTGTATCGTCTGATGTTTCAATAATTACATCAGAACAAGTTGATTGAAGTCGACGTCTCTGTTGATTGTTATTAGTCCTTACGAGCATCTCGGCATTTTGTTTAAGGTTTGCACTGAACGTTGTTCCGTTTATAACTAAATTAGCACCAGTAGTCATTCTCGTGATAGGATGATCCCTGAGATAGAAATTATTACAGGTAGTTCTAAGATGTCCTACAACAGCAGACATTGGTTCAGTAATTTCAATTCTAAGACGAACCATTAAACATTTATCAACACCCGTATTTGCTGGGGGTTGAACTGAGAATGTGCAGGACTGATTTGTATTAGAAGAAGATTTAACTACGGCTTGTCGGCGGTAACTGGCTCCCATTACAACTGGGACATTGGAACTGTGGTCGGCATTAACGAAAGGGACAGATGGGTGAGCTACGAGTTGAAGTTTGGTAGTCATATTTTTTAAATTAATAAAATATAATAAATTTAAACTAAAATTTTTATTTATTAATTAATTTTAAAAAAAAATTATATTTTCTAATAGATTTTATAAAAATTCTAATATAATCAATTGTATCTTATATTGAAATCTGTTAATAATGTAATAAAAACATCATATCTCATGACTTTGTTAATAGGAATTAATAATTTGTTAAATTGTTCTAAATCTAAATCTTGATGTAATATTCTAAAACAAGCCCATCTACCACAAGTTTGAGTTTTTAGGCGATCGGTTTGAAATTGTTTTTTATTCTGCACAACATATCTAATAATACCCTTTTCAATACTATTATTCATTATTTGAGTTAGATAATCAAATTTTTCATATTTAAATTTATCTATTGAACTTTCCATATTATCCGCAAAGGGGTCCCAGTATTCAACATACGGATAACCATTAGCATCTTCTTTTTTTAATAAGCAGCAATAATGTCCAGCATTCCTTGTATTTTCGTGTAATAATATAATAGATTTTCTATTGCCGAATAATTGATTTACATTCTGTATTTGATTTAAAGTGTGATAGACAACTACATTTCTCGTTGTATCATTTAAAATACTTTGTAATTGTATATCTGTTAAAGGTATTTGTTCGTGATCGTAATAATATTGTAAGAATGATTTATAACTCATATTTTTATTTTTTATAAATAAGAATATAAAAAATATAAAAAAAATTTATAATTTAATAAAATTTATAATTTAATAAAATCAACGTAATGTTACAATAACCTGACCGTCTCCTTGAAAAAAACCAATGACGCCAGTTGATGCAGGAACCGCATCAGGGACTTCTGCGGTATTTAATACTGCTGTTATTACAACATTTTTAGCAGTGTTTATAACGTAACTACCGCCACCACCACTTTCACCACCACCATTACCAGAATTTTTACCAACACTACCCCCAGAGTACCCACCTCCCCCGCCGCCAAAACCTCCATGTGAGTGATGACCTCCACTCCCACCGCCGCCGAATCCGCCGTGACCATTATCTGTGTAACTCCCGAACGTATCACCGCCTTTAAATCTTTCTGAATGTTCCCAACTCCATCCCCCTAGAGTATTGTGTGTTGGGGATCCGTTTTCAAGCCAACCAGCACCGCCATGACCGTAAATATTATTTGCCCCCTGCT
>TARA_B110000211_G_scaffold55592_1_pt1 | contig 17306 bp, 21 predicted proteins | sample TARA_B110000211 | Tara Oceans TARA_B110000211 (sample SAMEA4397516) | marine metagenome | biome: Polar Biome; feature: [DCM] deep chlorophyll maximum layer (ENVO:01000326); material: water (ENVO:00002006), including particulate matter (ENVO:01000060) such as... | depth 30 m
CATCGTCCATTACAGCGGATTGCTCGCCGCCTGGATTAAGCGGGTTAAGTGTTGCGCTCTTTGTGTAATTAAAGTATTCGCATTTATCGATGTTGTCCTGTTTCTGGACTACCCAAACAAGTTCTTTAATAGGATGGTTAAAGTTTAATTTTATTTTATTTGAATCGGTTGTAATAGTTTCAGCACCGGTATATTGAACCTGTTCAATAAGATATTCATGTGTTAATTGGGCAAAACGTCTTCGTTCGTCGGTATCTAAATATATGTAATCTACAAATAATTTAGCTTCCTTAATACCCCCTGTGGTTGGTTTATGCTGAAGAGGGCCCGCGAACGTGGTGCCAGTAAAACTTGTGAAACACTCTTTCGCCGCTCTAAAATCAACAGTTACTCTTACCTCATGATACTGTAAGGCAATAAGTGGTAACGCGAGACCTGGATTGCGGCAAAACCAAAACTGTAAAGGGATATTTAGAGAGAAGGAACTATTAAGGTTACCTTCTGAGACGGGGTTAACGGCGCCAGCACCAGAGGTTTGTTCTCCAACTAAACCTAATTTGTGACCAATCATTCTATTATATCCGACTTCTTTACCCGCTGGTAAAGTTAATTGATTCCATAAGTGCATCCATTCACCATATTGTCTATCAATCCGGGTGCCTCCAATTTCTATATCAACATAGTTTAATATTCTGTGTCCTAAAAACGCCGACCACGCACCGTGTGCGGTGGGCATTCCATGGGCAGTTACCTCAATATCAAGTTTGAGTGTCATGTTACTTACTAAGTCGCCATTTCTAGAAATAGTGCAGTGAACCTTTTTCCCGAAATCGGGAGTACCATTGAACGTTTGTTCAATACTTTCTATAGCAAAATTCGTGTGTCTTCTATAAACCACTTTAAAGAAAGTTATTTGTGGATTACCTGTTAAATAAACATCTTGTGCCCCGTAGGCTACTAATTGCATTAAACCGCCAGCCATAATTAATTATATATAATAATAGAATATAATTATTTTCATTTTACGCAATATTTTCTGACGAAATTTTATTCATATTTTTTTCAATAAACTCGTTTATAAAACTATCACCATAAAAGTTTTTTTTTATTTTCCTATCGTTATTATTAAATTCAAATTTATTTTTAGATATCATTTTTACAGACCACCCATTTAATAATGTATTATAAATAAACATCATTTTAAATAATTCTGATGAGTAGGGTTCTATATCATTTACTGTAATACTATCCATTATATATATATTATAATCTAATTAACAATTTAAAACGAAATAAAGGCTTTTTCTTAAATATAAATATTATCCAGATGGAAACCTTTAAGAAAATTAAGAAAAAAAAAATCAAATCAAGACCAGTCAAAACTACAATGAATCAAAAACATAAGCTTAAGTTAAATGATTTTAATAAAAACCTTAAAATGCTACCCACATTAAAAAAGAATTTAGAAACATTAACTAAAAAATTAAAAACTCTTGAGTTAAAAAAAAATAGCGATCTAAGCGAAGAACAACTTGAAAATAAATTAAATATTACTCTGAAAATAAACGAATTAAAAAAAACTATTGCTTCAGTTGAAAATAATGGAGAATATTACGATTATTTGTTAAATTCTAGCGTCCTCCTATATGAATATAATCAGATCCCGTATTCAGACGGTGAAAATAAAACCATTATAGATTTTTTTTCTTCTAAAAGTAAAACAACCACAACCACCTCCCCTTCCAGAAAAAAAAAAATTATGAATAAATTTATTAAATTAACTAATAATGAATTTATACCTGAATTAAATAATTATGGCGATCAAGGGTTCGACTTATGTAAAACGTGTAATGAAAGACGAATTATTAAATCTAAAAAGGGGGTCTTAATATGTCCTAAATGTGGCTGTACTGAAAAAATATTGGTGGATACAAATGCCCCCTCTTATAAAGAACCCCCCCGGGAAGTTACCTACTTTGCTTATAAGAAAATTAATCATGCTAATGAATTTCTCTCACAGTTTCAGGCAAAAGAATCCACAGATATACATAACGAAATATACACAAAAATTCTTAATGAATTAAAAAAAGAAAGATATCTAAATATAAAAACTATTACAGCAGATAAAGTAAGGGAGATATTAAAAAAATTAGAGTTAACTAAATACTATGAACATAGTCATTATATTACTAATAGATTATCTGGAAGACCTGCCCCTATTTTAAATAATGAGTTGGAAGATAAATTAAGAAATATGTTTAAACAAGTCCAAGGACCTTGGTTAAAATATTGCCCGAATAAAAGAGCAAATTTCTTTTCATACCCCTATATATTTTTTAAATTTTTTCAGTTACTTGAAGAAGATGAGTATTTACCGTATTGTAGACTTTTAAAATCTAGAGAAAAGTTACATGAACACGATGAAGTTTGGAAAAAAATATGCGTTGATCTCAATTGGGAATATATTCCAACTGTTTAATAAATTATTATTAAAGATTTAATAATATTTAATTTTTAATTCCAATTCCTTTAGCCCATTTTGGGGAAACCTACGAGATTTGCGCCTAAACCGAAACCAGCACCCTGTCTCATGGCACCGCCGATACTCGGGGCGTACATGTCTAATAAGGCGAAAACCGCCGCCGCCGTAACAGCGATCATTAAAACTTCTTCCATGTTCATCGTTTTGGAAGGGATGAAGTAGGCCGCCGCACCGACCGCTAAACCTTCAACTAAATATTTTACGGCTCTTTTTAAAACTTCACCAAGGTCAATCGCGTTTGTGAGTTTGCTAATTTGACTTTTAACAGTGTCCATAATTTATATAATATATAAAGAAAATAATTTAGTAAGTACATTTTTTTTTATTAAAAATACTTAAAGTTTAATTGTTAATATTTATTATAATATGGCCACTACTGATTATTTAGAAGTTGATAATCCTATTGGCGGACAGAGTTACACGTGTCTTTCATTCGTTTCACCCGAAAAAGTTATTAAAGATAAACATTTACAATATGTTAATAAATTTCTAAAGACAATTGCTAAAAAGTATGATTTAGATTCGGATACTATAGCTGAAAAATACAAAGATTTTCTTTATATTAATGAAGAAAAATTAGAAGAGGAGTTTAATCAGGAAAATGATTTTAAAACAAGTGTTCGTGGAGTCAAAGTTCGTGGCGTATATTCAACTCTACAAGAGGCTCAATTTCGTGCGGGGAAATTACAAAAATTAGACCCCAACTTTAATGTATATGTCGGTCAAGTGGGTTATTGGTTACCATGGGATCCGCGACCGGACAAAATCGCTGGACAAGAATATGCCGAGGGTGAACTTAATGAATTAGTTAAAAAATATCAAGAGAACCAGGAAAACAAGGATTTACATTTCCGAGAAAATATTAATTACGTTAAGGAACAGGAATCTCTAAAACAAAAAGAAAAAGACTTGAAGGAGACTGATGAAAATATTACTGAAGTAACGACTGATAGCGCAACCGCAGCATCATTAACAGATGTAGATCCATGGTTAAAAAGAAAAACGGCGGAAACCGTGAGTCAAGTAAATTCTTTGTAAAATATTATTAAATAATATATATTATTTCATAATAAAATATTAAATATATCATCTGTAACATTTTTTTCTTTAGTTATAAAATTTTTAAACTCTATATTAGTAATAATATCAAGTGGATTTATTGTAAATTTATTTCTGGCAATATTTTCATATGTTTCCCAATTAAATGATTTTGTTGAAATATATATTCCTTTAGTAGTTTTTATTTGCTGTTTTAAAAATTTATAAAAGGAGTTATATTCCTTAATTTCGGGAAAATTATATAATATACTCTGCGTTATTATAACAATATCAGTCCAATCATAATTGTTATATTTTTTTTTATTAATCCTAGTAAAAATTAATTGATTCTCGCATTCAATATGCTTATTAAAAATGCTATTCTTACCTTCAATTAAGTTATGACAATACACTCCGCGCCCCCAATCTATAATCTTAATAACAAAACCATGTGAAGGTACTTTATACAATATTTCTCCTAATTTATAATAAATAAATTTTTTATTTGTTATTTTAAACATTATATTAGATATATGTAGATCATTATGTTTTATACCAAATAATGAGAACATAACAAATATAGCACAATATATCTGAAAAATAATAGATTTCCAGAAATTTAAGTCCAATTCGCACAAATCTTTAATAGTATATATATCAAAGTCTAATTTTTCTAAAGCTAATAAGTGGGCCGGACAATTTTTTTTTCGCAGGACTGTATTCGCGTTGCCTATAAAAATTTTATTATCATTACCAAGATTCGGGGTATTTTCATTAACTATATAACTAAAATATTTTAAATTAACATTATAAGACCCATAGAATAAACAAAAAGATGGTGATATATTTAATTCAAAAATTCTAGAACATACGTAACTCAAAAAAATTTCTATATTACACGAGGAGTTGGTGCTGTATTTAAAATAATTATGTTTATATTCAATGTTAGATAAAGTATGTGGACTGATATCATTATAATAATTAATATTAGCAGGATATATGGGGATTTCTTTCATAAAAATATTTTTATAATAACATCTATTATTATTTTTTAATACTCCTTTGAATACAAACCCTGTGTACCCTATTCTATATTTTTGCTTTAATAATTTAAATAATTTGTGACTATTATTAAAATATTTATTATCCGTATTATAAGATAGTAATTCAAAATTACATGAATATGGAGAGGGTTCGCCATTTATTTTATAAAATCTTTTTATATCCAGGGATATGGAATCAAAATCATTTATAGTTGATAAACCCAAATATTTATTAAAATCCATTATTAAAAACTCATATATTTAATAACAGATATAAACTAAATTTAGTGTGATTTGTTCAGAATATGCTCTGAACATTTGTCCCCAATTCAATTAATCGTTCGCGTTCTTTTTCCCAAATTTCTGGATATTTGTAAAATGGCATTCGTGGGTATAAATGATGAATATTATGGTAAGTTAGTTGGTTACAAGTAAGTAATGAAATACAATTATTTATTTTACCAGATGTTTTAAATAAACCATGGGTCATGTTAGTACTTTTATATTTAGACTCCCGTATATCTGTTTCATAATCTCGGTGGGGTAAATAATCAAATAAAAATGTAAGCAGTATAATTGTTAGTGCGGATGGAATTATCCAAAGAACAGCTAGGTCATTAAAAAAATTATTTTTAAATGCGTAAAACGCCATAAAGATATTTATTAAAATCGCAGCAATAGTTAATGTAAAAATTTTGACACCGCTCTGTATATTACGGTCAAGTGTAATATTTTTAAAATTATTTAATTCATAGGAATTATCTTTTAATAATTTCTTAGTAATACTATTATATATTTTATTATATAATTCCCTGATAACATAGATGTAATAATGTATTACATGTGTAACCCATCTTAATGGTAACACCATTTTATTTTTAACACCACCACCCGCATAATAATCAGGATCCTTACCTGGTATATTTGTAAACTGATGATGTCTTAAATGAATAAATCTCCATGTAGGAAATGGTGCGAAAAAAAACGGTATACCCGCAAGGTAAGAGATAGACTCATTATATAATTTAATATTAGATATAGTTCGGTGACTTCCATCGTGGATAACAGGAAAGAGTGAATATGTACCTAATATTGACAACGGTATTGTATAATAAAAACTGTATTTATATACTACTCGTAGTATAATAGATGTTATTATAATAGAATATCCCAAGAGAAAAATTAGTATAGTTGGATACGCAATAAAATTATCAGGCATCTTATATACATTTAACTTTTCATTAACTTTCATATAAAATAAAATGATAAAATTTTTTTGGTAAAGATGCGGCAAATAACAATTACTTTTATATCTTATTAGATTAAGTAATGAATTTAGAATTAAAAAAATTTGATATGAGGTCAATTCCTGACGGAAAGGTTATAGTTTTTGTTGGAAAGCGGGAAACCGGTAAATCTTTTCTGGTAAGGGATTTATTATACTATAAACAGGATACGCCGGTTGGATGCGTTATTAGTGGCACCGAAGGTGCTAATTCATTTTATTCTAAAATTGTGCCAGGTATTTTTATCCATAATAAGTTTGACGATAAAGTGGTTCATAATTACATGAAGCGTCAGAAAAAAGTTGTTAAGGCTGCGGCAACAAATAGTCGTGTGGATCCTCGAGCGTTCCTAATACTTGATGACTGTTTATATGACCCCTCTTGGACAAAAAATACTGATATAAGATCTTTATTTATGAATGGTAGACATTATTATAGTATGTTTATTATTACAATGCAGTACTCGTTGGGGATCCCCCCCAGTTTAAGAACTAATATTGATTATATTTTTATTTTAAGAGAAAATATCCAGGCTAATAGAAAACGACTCTATGAACAATATGCCGGTATGTTTCAAAATTTAGAAGTCTTTAATCAAGTAATGGACCAATGTACCGAAAATTATGAATGTCTTGTAATTAACAATAATGCTAAAAGTAATAAGTTAGAGGATCAGGTATTTTGGTATAAAGCAACCGATCACAGTTATTTTAAAATAGGTCATCCTTCAATATGGCAACACCACCAAGATAATTATAATCCCAATCATGACGATAGCGACGAGGATGAATTTGATATTAATCGGACGAGAAAGAAAAAAGGGACGTTAATAAATATTAAAAAAGTATAAGATATTTATAAATAATATAGAATTAAATGTTTTTAATTCGAAATTATTAAATATTTAAAAATTAGGAGTTCCTGTTTCAAAATCACCTAATAATTTAGTGAACTCGGTATTAGAGTTCGCAAAAATTAAATAATTTAACCCACTCAATAATACACCCAATCCAACTAATTTAACCAAGGTTAATTTATCGGTCTCCTTCTTTAATATCTTATTATGAATAAGATACACGCTGATCGTTAAAATAACAGATATAACTAATACTACTATAAAATTCATTTAATATTTAGTTTATTTTATTTTTAATAAATTACCGCATTTAAAAATCAGCAGCATCTTCAAAAAAACTAAAGTTATTAACAAAAGTAGTTTCCACCGATGTCGTATCTTTTAAAATTGACATAGTTTCAATTACGGTTTCTGTATCAGATTCACTATCACTATCATTATTCACAAGGTTATCCTTAGTTAGACTAGTTTCTTTTTTAATTATAGGATTGGAAATCTCTTCATATTGCGTTTCGGTATCATTTGTATTATCAACTTCTTCATATTGTGTTTCTGTATCATTTGTATTATTAGACGCGACATGATTTTCTATATAAGGTTCCTCCGTTGTTCTGCTATCAAAATTTTCAGGTACTAAATTCGCAGTATCTACATTATCGGGAAGTTCATCAGAGACCACTATTTTTGAAAAATCTTTTGTTTCCGACACAGTTTTTAAATTATGATCAAGTTCGTATTTTAATAACTTTTTAATATTTGTTTTAGTTCTTTCACTTACAGTACTCGTTATATCTTCATCTGAATAATCAATAAAGTCTTTATCAATAAAGTTATTCCCTAAATATTGCTGTAACACTTCTTTTATTGGGAGTAATTTTCTAATTGTTTCTAATATAGATTCTTTAATTAAATTTTCAGCCTTGATTAAATTACGTTGTAAGTCTAGTGAATTATATCCGGTGTGAAACAACCAAGGTTGTCGCCAAAAGTTTCTGGCACACTGGATGTATATCATATGAATGAAATATGTAAGTTTAGGGACATTTAAATCTATAGTATCTGTTTTATTTTTAGATTTAATTGAAATTAAAATTTTCGCATGTGTAACAAATACTGCTGTTACTAAGTCTTCTAAATAATCACAATCCGAGGACTCTTTAATTAGCGTAACTTCTTTATTTATCTTATCGTCGCCCCATTTAGGAGTTTTAGATAATAGAGTTTGAAAGGTCTTAAGTGTATTGAGTTTATTTGATTTAGAGGTTTTTCGTGATGTATCATAAACTGATTTCAATCCTTTATATACAGGTCCAATTAAAACATCTGTTAACCCCCTTGTATATTCTTGTTTTGCGTCTGTTAATACGGCTTTTGAATACTTATCCATTTAATTATTCTATAGATAACTTATAAAATATTAAAACGCATTAAAAAATCTGAACTACAATTTTAATTTAGAATAATATGTCAATGCCTGTAAATATGAATCGGCTAAATCGTCCTGTTTTTTACTTTTATTAAAAAAATCTATCCAATTACTATTCTGCCCATCCTTACCTAAAAAATATTTTGTATATTCTACTGATAAATATTTTCTCACGGCATATTTGTTTTTTTTATCACATTTAACTTCGGGTCCATCATATATTTTTAATTTAGTGCTTGGATTAAATAACATTACCCGATGGTCAACCCCCTGTTTTTCTGTTAAAAACAAAAAAAAACTAAAAATTATCATCTGTACTGATTTCATACGTGGATTTTTTAATACAGGTTGATTTTCTATTACAACATAATCTAAATTATCTAAATTTTTTAAGTTACTCAGTCCCTTAAATATATTTTTACCTAAAAGACATAAATCTACCTTATTAGCATGTATCTTTTTATATTTCCTTATCTTTTTTTTCGCGTAGTTAGATGTCAGTTCTGCCTGACATGTTTTTAAATTACAAAATCCTAAGACGGTTTTATCTTTCAGGGTAACTTTATTACTAGCAACTTTGTTACATAACTTACCTTTTTTTGTTACACAACACTTGAGTTGGTTATCTAAAAGTTTTTCAATTGAATTTATAACGACCCATTCAATAATTTCGTTACCCGAACTATCACATTTAACTATACAAATTGCTAAATTTTTTATTCCTACATCTATTGATAAAATAATCATAGTTATACCTATTATTTTCTCTTTAGTATTAAATTTTGTATTTTGTTTCATATTTCCCCCTATCCGCAAAATCAAAATATACTAAATACATAGTATCTTTATCCTTCACTTTAAAACCGAAATCTTTTAGCCTCAGCGGTTTATAAAATCCAAAAAATATATTAACTTTATTATAATTTTGTAAAGTTTTTAAAAATTGTTTAGTGCTATCAGGCGTTAACCGGTTTAATTCCATCGCTATTTTCTTTATATGTTGTTTTTTCCAATCCATTATTACTTCTAACCCTAGATTTTCAATTTTACCAACTTCATATAAAAAATCTCTAAATAATAAATCCATCTGTTCCGATGAATACATATGAAAATAGGTTTCTATACCTATACTAAGCATATATTTATGCATAAGTTTAATATGTTTATCCGTTATATTAGATATAAGAACACTATTACTTTTAGTAGTATTATCTATAACAATGGAAAGACCCCCTATATAAATGCTTTTTATATACTCGTATAATTTATCCACAGTAGAATATTGTAAATTTAGTGTTAAATCTATTGAAAAAGGGGGTCGGGGAGGAGATTGAAAGACCTTTATTATATTAACGGACTTTTTCATATGTAATTGTATTAGAAAAAATAATTATGAAAAAACTACGTGCTATGTATACAAGCACATATATTATAATAAATAGTTCTTTCTTGAAACTGCGATATAACTTTCTTGGGCGCCTACTAAAATTTGCTTATTACTTTCTACGATTCTTTTACTAAAAATTGCGCTACTTCCGTCTTTATCAATCATATCCAATGCTTTTAGTTTAACTACATCGTCGCAAAGTGGAATTAATTTTAATATATCTCCTATAGGTTTTCTTTTATAATCCCCGTCAAGACCCGAAATAATTATAATTTTTTGAAATTTCTCTACATATGTAACAAATTCTAAAAGGTCCTCAAAGAAATGAGCTTCATCAATAGCAATCACATCGTATTTATTAAATTCACTTGCTCGTGTAAAAGGCATTAAATTAGTAAGTTTTATTGCTGTAACTGTTTTACCAGAATGTGTTCGGACACTAAGTCCGGTCCGTGTATCGAGAGCACTGTTAATAATAATTGTTGGTATACCAACCGCTTTATATCTACTTGCCCTTCGCACAAGTTCAGTGCTTTTGCCACTATACATACATCCTAAGATAATAGAAATTCGTGTTTTAACCATTTTGATTTAAATATCAAATTGTAAATATAAATCAAATTAATTTTATTACTGAAGTATGTGAGAATATTAATATTCACCTTAAGATTATATCTATTACTTTAATAAAGAGTTATGTCTTCAGTAAAAAGACTGTATAAAGAAATATTTTATTTAGATAATTACGTTAATATAATAAGGGGTGTGGATATAGTTAAAAAAAAAACCAAATTTTCCAGAAGGAATACTGAATGTTTTTACAAGTTAAAGGACTTGGGCGTGGTGGACATAATTTTTACCGAGAAGAGAAATTTATTTTCAAAAACGGGTGGGGTTTTGGCGTTAGATTTAATTTTTAAAAATAAAAAACGTAAGATAGTTTTTTCATTAAACGGTTATCCATATCGGTGCCCCCGAGTAATATTCAATAATGATCCTGATATTTATTGTAAAATGTATAAATATAATAAATATTTTAATACTACCAATTGTATATGCCGCAATAGTATTGTATGTAGTAATAATTGGTATGTATATTTTTTGCTTTCAAATATAATTTTAGAATACGTTAGCTATTATCAAAAATATATCTCAAGGATAGAGGACAAGTATAATTGTAATCTGTATATTTGCTATTGTAAATTCGGATTTTACTTACCTATAGCCGATTTTTTATAATAGAGTTTCCAAAGTTTATTAAAAATTTGATTTAAAGTTTATCATTAAACTTTTAAAAAAATGTCTATGTCCAAATATTGCTTGGAGATTTACTGCGATGAGTGGCGGATGAGGGAGTCTATTATTGAAAAGGCGAAGAAGGATGGTAAGACGGTTCTATACCATAATAATCATACCCATATATCTTGTGGAACCGACTCGGGAATAGATATGTTTTGCGCCGAAGACGAGGATGTTTTACCAGGAGACACATCGTTAGTTGGTCTTGGGGTAAAATGTCGAATGGTTGATACAACTAATCCCGGCGCGACGGTCGGATATTATATGTATCCACGGTCAAGTATTTATAAAACTCCTCTGCGCTTAGTGAATTCTGTCGGAATTATTGACAAGGATTATCGGGGTGAATTAAAGGCGCCTCTTCAGAATAACCCCAATGTATCAACTTATTTGGTAGATTTTACTGCGGGAGTTGATGTAGTGGAGAAGTATACTTATACAATTGAGAGTTACTCGCGTTTGGTTCAGATTTGTGCCCCAGACTTGTCACCACTATCTATAGTATTTGTAAGTGAATTAGACGATACCTCTCGTGGTTCGGGCGGATTTGGTTCAACTGGTATTTAATATTACATATAATAAATTTGATAATTATTATAGTATTATTTTATTATAATAAAAATGGAAGATTTAGTTAATACTATCAAAAATGATAGACTCTTCGGTCACATGCTATCAATGATCGGTCATGATAATAAACCTAGTGATTTTGCCGTGAACGAGAAAGTAATTATTTGGTCCCCTATAGATACATGGGATACTAATATTAAACGTGGGATGGTGGGGAATATTAATAATATTATGCATAGATATAAAGGAGAACCGACCGAACATCATGAATTTTGGGTTAAAATGTATAAAATTAATGGGAGTGGGAGTGCGAGGTTTGAGGTATATAATATTTTAAAATATGCTGAGGTAGAAAAGTTTGTAGAAGACTGGAAAAAGCGCGACCGGGCGGAGACATAATAAATTTGATATATTATAAAATAATAGTTTTTTATTAATTATAATGCTCTGCTACAAAGCGATTGGTGAAACCACTGGTGAATTCGCCGCAAGAATTAGGCGTAAACATAGATTATCTCCCGACGTAAAGGTGGCTATATGTGGGAAGTTAGACCCACAAGCAGAGGGTAATACATATGTTTTAATTGGCGACGAAACCGTAAAGATGCCTAGATATTTAGAATCAACCAAAACATATGAATTTTTCGTAGGCGTGGGCGTATCCACGAAGAGTGATGATATAATGGGAGAAATTACGGCGACTGCTACAATTACAACAAATGAAATAACCACGATTAAAGATTTTATGAATAATTATATTAAAAACCTAACAACACAGCGATATCATCCTATTTCCGCGAAAAAAATCAGAATAGGTTGCGGTAAAAAGAGACCGCTATGGTATTGGCATAAACAGGGAGTTTTAACCGATGCGGACTTGCCAAGTAAAGCAGTGGAAGTCTTTTCATTAACAGATAATTCTTCTCCAGTTACGTTGGATTTTGATAAATATATGAATATGGTTCGGTATAGATTAAATCTAATTACTAATAGAGAAGCCTTTAATATTGACAATATTTTAAAAGGTTGGGATAAAATTAAATTAAGTAAAATCGTTCTTATCCCATATCAAATTAAAGTATCAAAGGGATTTTATGTAAGAATGATTTCTAAAGAAATTCGCGACCAATTGAATATCCCCGTCCATATATTTGGCATAAAACGTCTTAAAGTGGAAAGGACCCAATGTTAAATAATGCGTTATGGCGCGTATAATCAAAAATATTTATAAAGGGTTTTTAAATATACTTTAATATTTTTTATAAATAACAGTATTATAAAAATATATAATTATATTATATAAATGGCATATAATACAATAATTAATCCCAAAACAGGAAAGACTTTATCAATTTATGGAAAGGAGGGTAGTTCATTAATTAATGGTTATTTAAATTATTTAATTAAAAATGAACCTGTATTACAAGTAGGCGGACGACCCGTTGGACAATCCGGCGTAGTAAATAATATTAATGATGGATGTGACGCCCTTCATATTTTTGGCAATCGTTGGAGAACAGAACAGTTTATAACTAAAATAACTGAACAAATAGAATATAGAAACGTTCTTCGCAAGGGGGTGGCGCCAGCAGAGTATGTTAATTTGTTAAAAAAGTCACTATCCGTTCAAACAGAGGCCACTGATGCTGAAAAAAAATTTATGGCACTGATCATTCGCACATTAATAGGGATGTGCCCGAACGGGGAAATGACATTATACAAACATGCCGCAGAAAATACAACTTATAACTCAGCAGTCTATAATATAGAAACATTCAATAATGAAGTTGGTGAACGGGGGGTAGAAAATACTTCACTAATATCTGACTTCCATATATTAACAAAGGCCCGTCCAGAACTCACTGATTATACATTTAAAACAGTAAACGACTTCATAAAAGAATCAATAGTTAAGTTAGAAGCACTTATATCGCCTAAAGAAAAATCTTTAGAAAATAATGTTCCCAAAGATCCCATTATTGTAGAGGAGGTTGCTCATATGCGTCAATTAAAAAAATATTTAGTGGACTGGGGGAAATATATTGCCGAAGAAGGAGTTAAATTACCGAGTCCTCAACCGGAATAGATATAATTTTTATGTAATATTATATTTTTCAAGTACTTTCTTTGGGAATAATTCTAACCGATGCGAATGTAGTTTTTTGTAACATTTAGATATAGTTACTTCTGATATCTTACAGGCACTCGCTACTTTTTTTTTAGTAATGTTTTTATCGCATAAATTACACGTTAAGAATATTGTACCTGCTGCGATGGATGGCGCGGTATTATCATCCACTAAACCATTTAATATCGCCTTAACTGAAACAAATTCTACAATATATTTAATATTTTGCGGCACTTGAAGAGGTGAACAGTAACGCTCTATAAAATTGATTGGGTTGCTCGACTCTAAACAAATTGTATCATTATTTTTGTCGGCCAATCTCCAATTCTCGCGAAAATATTTAACACCCTTTGTCATATCAGCTAATTTAATCTCAAAAATATGGGCTATTTCCTTTGTGCTCCTTGGAACATCTAGATCTTTACACGCATGCCATAAGCATGCCGCTATTAAACCTTCGCGATTATCTCCGCGCGATATATTAACATTTTTAACAATGCTATATAATTCTTCCGCCCTATCAACAATGATTTTGGGAAGTCCCGCTGCCCTACCTTTACTGCGAATTTTACAACAAATTTTGTAAAGACTCCGTTCTTTATAGGGCATTCTATTCCAAGAATTATATTGAACCATTCTTTTTATAGCACTACTGTCATATGTTCTCCTTTGTATTAGAGAACCCATTGACGATACAGGGAGTAGTGAATTAGTAGGCATTCCAACTCTCTCGGGATTACTATTACGCGAATCATTGGAACCATAAAATCTATATTCCGCCTCTTGGGATAATATTTTATCCTGCATTATACCACACTCCGCGCATGAATATTGACCATCATTGTACTGTAATTCATATGAGTTACAATCCTGGCATTTGTATATATTAACTTTTGGCGATTTACAGCTTTTAGCAACGTCATCGGGCGTATGTAATTTATCAAATTCACCGAAGCACTCCCATATATTTGATGCGGATGACATTAAATTGTTTATATAATTATCTTTAATTAAAAATTAAAAAATCATATTTTTAATAATATATTTATTTATAAAGGTCGGGGTTTTAACTAAATAAGTTGGATAAAAATCCTCCTGCTTGGTCGTCTTCTGTTTCAGATAAAGAAATTACAGGTTTATTCTGATTAAGATAGCCATCAACTCGCTTCTTTTCTATATCCAAAATATACATTTCAAAGGTAATATTTTTATTTAGTATATACTGGTACGGAACTAGTATGTATCCATTTTGACCAAAATTAGTTCCATATGTCTGCGCCATAATAAACATTTCCCTGTCCTCAATATATCCTACTAACACCCCACCCATCCCTCCTAAATTACTCTGTGTATTATTATCGGGCATTAATAATTCGTCGTTAATTCGTGTTAATTTAGAGTAAATACCGAAACCAACTAATATAGGATATTCATTTGATAAAACAGATTTAATTACCTTAAGATTATTCAAAACTTTATAAACTTTAATAAATTTGTATGGGATAGCCTTTTTATATAAATCATTAGAAATATTATTTATAGATAAGTTAGAGGAAATAGTTCTCAACTCAGTTTCAATACAAAATCCCTTTGAGCGAATGGACCTGAATATGGTTTCAAAACTAATTAAATTGTCCGAACCTTTAAAAAATTTACAATGCTTATAAATAAACATTAATGATGGCGGGAATACATTGAGTTCATTTTTCAGCAATGAATATTCTAATAAATATGATACGCACGCTATAGAATTAAATGGTAATGTGCGTACATCAATAATACTCGGGAAAGTTTTTCGTAAATCTATATAATCTGGAACCGCTTTGAGAGATTTTGCATTAAAAAAATTGCTGTCGACGATTTCATAAGTGTTGTTTTGATAAGACGGTATCAGATTGTATCTGTCCAAATAATATGTATTTTTGTCACCCCCATATATATCAGAATTAGTATCTAATTCAATTGAACTTTCGTTATTCCCCATTAAATATAAAATATTTATAATTTTATCTATAAATAATTTATAATTGTCAGTTTAAAGTTTTTATGTAATCTTTTACTATTGGAATATTTATTATTTTACATTCTTTTCTATCATATATCACATCCTTGCTGCTTTTAAGTTTTCCTTTCTTAAATTTAGTATACACGTGTGTCTTTATTAATTTTAAATTACTACTATTAAAACTTAAGGTTTTTATATACTCGCTAATTTTTTCTAATTTATGATGTTTTTCTAGGCGCGACCAGGGTTGGGATACATCGTTTTTATAAAGAATATCTTGTAGATTATCCAAAGAATCAACAGTGTCATATATTTTAACTTTAAAACCTTTGGAAATATGTTTCATTTTATGTCTATAATTCCGACATTTCATCGTCCAATTAAACTGGTCCAATTCATATTGATTACCCTTTTGTTTATCAACATATACCACCCGATCAATTTTATTAACTATATTTAAATTATTAAATGTATCTACAGAGGTAATTATTTCATTAAAATCCATTTTATAACACGATATAAATATATATATTAAATCAATTTTAATATAATATAAAAATTTACCAAATGCTAATTAGAATAACGCAAACATAGTTGGATTAACAAATGGTCGCGACATATGGTTAGGTAAGTCCTTTATTATACAATTGTCATCTAATTTAAGATTAATTTCTTTATGTTCACTCCCTGTATATATTTTTAAATTATCGGTACATTTATCCTGTGATTGTAGTAAACTCAATTTATCATCAACTATATCGCCGTTATTAAGTTCGTGATAATCACTTGAAATATAAGTTTGGTTAAAATCATTATTACCACTCTGAACGGTGCGTATATGACTTAAATTCGTTTCTCTATTTGAAATTCTATATTGCATTAACACCTTACGGGTAGAATATTTATCAAGTTCATATATGAAAAATATTACAGTAACCTGTCGTTCTTTTAAAATGTTGGACTCAACTTTAACTCTTTCTATATCGGTTAATTTATATTCAGTTTCATACATTTTATTAATTTTGGTTAATACCTCGCCAATTACTGATTCTAATTCCTGCTTTAAAGTATTATCTAAATTACTTTTAGTTACTAAATATGATTTTGCTATATTTTTAAGTTCACCACCAGATGTATGCGACAATTTACTAAAAGATTGAAGTATATTATCTAAATTTTTGTTATTATTAGTAAAATTTTTATAGATATCTCCTTCAAAAAATTCTTTAGATACTATTTTAGATTTTCGAAATAAACATATTATCAGAACCAGTCCTAGTATAATTAAAACCCCGTATGTTACCTCCATTATTTATAAACACAGAAATTAATTACATTATATTAATATTTTTAAATTTGATAATAAATATATATAGGTTTGTGGTTATATAAATATAATGGTCAAAAAACGGAAAAATAATAAAAGGTCTAATGCGAGTAATGATATTATGAAATCATTATTCTTAAATACGTCGAGTGTTATAGCCACAAGCGAATTAAATTTACCCAATAAACCAACCTCATATAGCAGTACTGATAATTCGGAGCGGTCATCTGAACGAGGACATTGGAGGGATTCTTCATCGGGCAATACAACTAGTTTTGAAACTTGGTCAAAAGCAAACGAACGCACTGATAATAATGGGAGGGGTCGCGATCGGTATTCACCAGAGCGTTCATATGGCGACACTAAACCAGATAGACATTCTTCTCGGGGTGGTTCATT
>TARA_B110000211_G_scaffold167245_1_pt1 | contig 17268 bp, 16 predicted proteins | sample TARA_B110000211 | Tara Oceans TARA_B110000211 (sample SAMEA4397516) | marine metagenome | biome: Polar Biome; feature: [DCM] deep chlorophyll maximum layer (ENVO:01000326); material: water (ENVO:00002006), including particulate matter (ENVO:01000060) such as... | depth 30 m
TATTTTGATCACCACCATTTGCAAAATGAAGGTCATATTCTTGGCTAAAATCTTTAGCAATTTTCTCAATAGTTTTACAAACCGTTCTGTCTTGATCAATCGATAAAATACAATGATTTACAGATTTAATATTAGAGACTATAAATAGGCGCTCTTCTTCTTGTTGAAACTCTTTACTACCTTTTAATGCTCTTTGGCCATCATTGTTCACAATTACAAATAACTCATCTGAAAGTGCTTTGGCATTGTTAAAATATTCAATATGCCCCTTGTGAATTGGGTTAAAATAGCCAGATACAATAATTCCTTTTTTCTTATTCATTTTTCTTTTTTTATTTGCCAAAATCATCCTAGACTCGAATAACATCCTCTTCATCTATAGGATAATATGCATCAGTATGCTGTCAGATTTCTGCTAACTGACAATAGTCATTCAAATCTATCAAGCGATGTCTGTCCACTTGTTGTCATAAAATCTCGAACACTGTAAAAATTATCATTTAAGTTTTTGTATGATCTTACTTAGAGTAAAATACGATTATGATGAGTCTATTTTCTGCTTGATCGTAGATTTATTTGTTAGACCTCATTTAGATTTCATTCCTGTATTGCTAGCTATTTTTGTGTCAAATGGAATATTTATAAATATGTAAGCTCAACACGAAAGATTAAAAATTTAAATATTCTTTGAAAGTATTTTTTCTTCCACATCATAAATTTTAAGCCCTTTACGTGTTAGAATATAAGCTTGAATATAAACATAAATCTCTCGCCATCTTCTGAGGTAATTTAAAAAGATATTTTTAAAGTAATTTAAGTTTAACGGAAATACCTCAAGTTCTACTTTTTCTAGTAATCCATTCATAATTACCCATTTTTTTAAATTAACCTCATCTTTAAATAGGTATTTATTTCTTTTAGAAATTCCCGAGTGATGAAACATATTCATATTTATCGCTGAATTAAAAATATCTGCAGGTATAAATATTTTTGTTCCACATAACGCGAACCTTTTTTCGTCAATTTCCTCTACTTGGGATGAGTATGGAATTACTTTTATGAAATACTCTTTTTTACCACCTGAAATGTTAATAGTAAAAAACCAGTTTTTTAAGCTTTTTTTTGCAAGTCTTGGGATTGATTGCAATTGTTTTCTAAACGATTGAATAGTTCTATTAGTAAGCCTGACATTAGATTCGAATTTGTAATACTTATCCAGTGAAGGTTGGACTTTAGTTTGATATTCTGTTAAATATTTATCCTTTTGTGTAAAATATTTTTCATTTGAGTTATTTATAATAAAACCCTCTGACTTTGACCAGCTATCTCCCGTTAACATTACTTTAAGTTCACTTACATTGAGTCCTCCAGCTATAGCAATATCCTTTTTTAACTTAAATGGATCATTGATAATATGATTTGTATGAAAAACATCATTATGAAGGTGACAGTGATTTGAAGCAAATGGTATTGAATACTTAGGCTTAACATTATCCATGAATAATTTAAATGCAGTCGTGTAATGAGATGGGTTATCAAAAACTATATCAGAGCCTTCGATTTTATAACAAACTCTGTCATTAGCAGAGCTATGAGAACGAAATGCAAAATCGAATTTACCATGCTTGTTCTTAATCTGTTCTAAACTTGCTCCAGCTATCTTGCAATCATTAGCATTTAATAATTTAAAATCTGGAGTTTCAACAACTATTGCTGAATCATTCAAAAACAAACCAAACTGATAAGGAGTAATTTTAATCTTACCTATGTTAAATGATTCACCATGCTTCAATACCCTAATTTTTTTGAACCCAAATCTTTTCAAATCTCTCAAACTCCTTTTATTAGGTTCATCGTGTGTTATAATTTCAACACCTGAGTTTAAAAATCTTTTAAGAGATGGGCCATGCCAATGATCCCAATGAACATGTGTAATATATATAGCTTTTGGAGCTAAATCTTTAATAGTCTCCTTTTTAACAGGTGGATAATTCCACCAGGACCTCCAATAACATGATCCAACTAACCAAGGGTCTATGAGTAAACTGTCTGAACCATCTTCTACTAAAAGTGAAGCATGAGAAATAATTTTAAAACATGACATGTTAATTTATTTGGTATTAGATAGCTGTGTTCAAGCTAATAAGGGCAACAAGCTGATTTTTTAATTTTTAACTAGGACTAAGGTAAGAAAACTTCCTGACTGGACGGTTGTTTATTGTTGTTTCCACTCATTTTATTTCAATGTCTCTGATATATCTAATATCTGTTTTCTTAGTAAAGAAGCGTCTAATTACCCCTATTCTTTTCGACTATGCATTTGTCTTTTAAAGTGTATGGCCTTGTGAAGTTGGTTTTGACGTTTTGCTTGCCACTTTCTCATGAAAAGCAAACTCTTTTCCATTGTCAAAAGTTAAGGTTTTAACCCATGAAAAACTGAACTGACTAAGTTTTTGGATTATTGCAGCTGTTACCTCTCTGGCCTTTTTGCTTTCAAGTTTGACAACTACTGTAACTAGAGTCGCTAGGTCAGTCATAACGAGTAATGCCGACTTGTGGTTTGCTCCCATCATTAGATCTACTTCGATATCTCCTTCACGTTTGCGGAGATTAACGCATTCTGGTCTTTCACTTATAGGTGACGTATTTTAATTGTTCCCCTGGTGCTGTGATAGTTGCCGCGCTTTCGGCGCCGTCAACCATGCCTGAGCGTTAAATATAACATGTTGTCTTTTATATGGTTTCTGTGTTTGCTCTTTTTCGCATCCCATATCCAGTTGTATAGCGTCTCATGACAAACTCCAGCGACTCCAAGCATCCTCCACCTTGCAGCAATCGGTTCTGGGCTTAGTCTCTCAATATGAAGCCACATACGAGCATCTCGCTTTAAGGCATCGGTAAGTCTAAAGAGTTTAGGTTTATTGACATGCCGACCTTTTGTCATTCTAAAAGCGTTATCGGCACAGTACGTTTTTGCACCTCTGCCACGCTTGCCAACATTTCTTTTTAATTCACTAGAAATAGTACTACGGAGAACTCGTGAAATTTCTGTTTGAGATTTCTTGTCTTGGATAAGCTTTTGGATACAATATCTTTGGCTTAGGTTTATATGATTATATTTTTGCATAGTAACACGAATTTAAACGACTAACCGACAGGTGGGGTTCGCTCCAACTGTTTTTAGTCTTTCGTGTTGCACTTATGACTTGAACTTACAAAATACTATTATTTAAAATTTATTTTTTAAATGCTGAATTATTTTTTGTTTGTACCTCATAAAAATAAACCCTAAAAAAAACACCTTAATATTATTATTTTTAAAAGAATAATAGATCTCATTTAAGCCTTTTATAATTCCAGAAAATTTCATGGAAGCACCTCCGCCTCTTTGAATGGTGACAAAAAATTCAGTTCTAAAAGATTTTAGCTTATGAAGCTCAAAAAATCTTAACATTAAATCAAAATCTGCAGCAATTTTAAATGAACTATTAAAATTCCCATATTTTTCATAACATTCTTTTTTAACAACAAGACCAGGATGAGGAGGGTGCCATGCTTTTTTAAAAGAATTAGGTTTAAACCTTGATGGAATCCATACTCTTTTTACTTTTTTAATATTTTCATTTGATGAAATTTGTATTGAACCATAAACAATGTCAACTTCGGGTTGATTCTGAAATATATCCACAAAATTTTCTACGATATTATTATCATAAAAAACATCGTCGGAGTTTAAAATAAAAATAATTTCACCATTAGATATATTAACGCCTTTATTCATTGCGTCATATATGCCTTCATCAGGCTCACTCAACACTGTAAACTTTCTTAATTGTATAATGGAATGATAAACTTTAAGGGTTTTATCATTTGAATTCCCGTCAATTAAAATATGCTCAATATTGTTGTAGGTTTGACTATTTATTGATTTAACAGTGTCTTTAATAGTCTTTTCACTATTAAAACTAACGGTTATTATACTAACTAATTTAGATGATGTCATTTATTTTTAACTTATAAATTATACATAGAGTAAAATGATTATGCAATATTTAATTACTTAAAATATATGAAAATAATTATATGTTATTTTCTATATTTAGTTATGTACTTTTCGAGGCATTTGACATCTTCAAAACTAATTTCCTTTGAAAAAATATGAGTTATTCTATTTTCTTTTAAGAATTCATGAGGTAAGTCCCACCATTTTATTTTTAAAAGTATTTTTATTATCTTTTTATCAAATCTATATTTAATAGTTCTGATTGGAACGCCTCCAACGATAGAATAAGGTTCTACATCCTTATTTACTACAGAATTTGCAGCAATAATAGCCCCATCTCCAATTACCACACCGTCCAATATAACAACATTAGCACCGACCCAAACATCATTTCCAATAACGATAGGTTTAAAATCATTAAACTTTTTTTCTTTTACTAGAGAGGTTAATAAAGGGTTTTGGGGTGAATAAAAGATTGGACTTGTAGAGATAAAATTAAGTGGATGAAAACCTAATCCTGCACTAACTCTTTTAGCGATGGAACAATACTTCCCTATTGTAACATTATTTAAATGGCAAAAATATGAGACATACGAGTAAGACTCAATTTGTGAATTTGTAATTCGTGAGAAAGGGTAAACTTTAGAAGATTTACAAATATTAGAGTTTTTTTTATAGAAAATTTTAGTTATCAAATTACTACTTTGTTGAAGATTAAGAGTTGTTTATGAGGATTATAATTACTAGAAATAGTGTTTTTACAATTTTTTGAATATTTTTCCCTTTTATTATAATATTTTGGTATTAGACTAGACATACTTTCTATTGGGTTAGAATAATCAAAAAAATCACCTGTTAATCCGGGTACTATTACCTCATATTCAGGCATTTGTTTATCAAATTTATTGTGTGTTATTACAGGAGTTCCATAGGTCATTGAGTGAATAGCTGTTAAACCAACTTCACCTGGAGATACAAGAAGATCCATTGACGAAATTAAATCACAATTTATTTGTTCATCATAAATACTTCCTCTAAACAAAACATACTCGGACAAATTATAAGATTCTACTATTTTCTTTAAATTTGAGAATTCATCACCATCACCAATTATTAATAAATTAAATCTGTTTTTATTTTTGAGATTATTCAATACTTCTATTAATTGAAATATTTTTTTTTGTTTAGTTAATCGTCCGATAAAACCTATAATACTAAGGTTATTATTTTTAAAGAGATTTAACTCAGATTTTTTTGAAGGTAAAAGCTCTCTTTGAAGTTCAAAGTCTAATGAATTATATATCAATTTAATATTATCTTTTTCAAATCCCTTGCTTATTAAAATATCTTTTGCTCTTTGACCGTATACGAGAATTTCATCAGCAATTTTGAAAAAAATCTTTCTTAAAAAACCTTTAAAATTTTTCTCTTCTTTTATATAACCGTGAGTCCAGAAAATGACTTTTTTTCGTAAAAGTCTAGAAATTAAAGCAGAAATCCATGTGCTAATGTAGTACATGTTTCCTAAATATATAATTGTATCAAATTTAAAAAAAAATGATGGCTTTATAATTTGTTTTTGAAACAAGATGAATTTAAAAAACCATAAATTAGTTAAAAAAACCCACCTTATTCCGCCATCTGAGGGAGAAATAATTGATAGTTTTTTATTAGCTTTTTTGATACTTATTTCTGACTCGGTACCTGAATAAATAGTATACTCTATATCAGTTTGCTGAGAAAGTAAGCTAAATATGGGAACTCTATAATGATGAATATAATTATAAACTATTGCTACTCTTTTTTTATCATTATTATATTTTTTATTCACTGTAAAATAAGATTTCATCTTTTTTTGGATCAATAAATTCATAATCTAAAGTTCTATCTATCCCTTCTTTTAGAGTAAAAGGTGCATTAAATAAATTATGAGCTTTAGAGGCATCAAATTGAGTTGTTGAATGGAATTTTTTGACCCTCACAGAACTAATCAATATTTTTTTAGAAAAAATTAAAGACAATAAATCGCAAAAATAACCGATAATCATACCAAGCCAATAGGGTATTTTTTGACTGGGTATATTAATATTCATTTTTTCTTCAATTAGTTGAGATAGTTCAGTCATCGTTAAGTCAGGATTATCTACATAATTATAAATATTACAGCCTTCTTGACTAGATTCCAATCTATCTTTGATAAAAGCAACAATATTGCCAACATAAGCCATAGATTTTTTATTAACACCATTACCAATCATCATAAATTTTCCTGATGCAATTTGCTTTAGAAGGTTATATACATTTCCTCGATTTCTTTCTCCAAATATTACAGTTGGTCGGAGAATAGTTACTGATTTTTTAATAGGATCATTTTCATACCAATTCTTTATTAAGAATTCAGCTTCCAATTTTGATTTACCGTAATGGTTAAATGGATCGCTTAAATGATCTTCATTGGGATTAATCTTGTTTAAGCCATAAATTGCTACAGAACTTGTAAATATTAAATTTTTAATTCCATGTTTATCCATTTCATCCAGAACATTTTTTGTTCCTTTAACATTTACATCATAATATAAAGAAGTTGGAGATACATCATCTCGATGTTCTGCAGCTAATAGTATAACATATGATGCTTTTTTATTAAGAATCAACTCATCTTTATTTCTTATATCTACTAAGGTTGAAATTTCAGGAAAAAAATGACTAACTTTTTTATCAAGATTTTGACAGTTTTCTGGCTTTAATACTGAAATTAGTGAAGAACCAACAAAACCAGATCCTCCAATTATAATATATTTCATAAATTATTTAATTATATTTAATGATTGTAATGCTAACTATGTGAGCTCGCCTAAATCACGACATTGATAATATACATTTTGTGGTTTAACACTTCCAATTTGTAATTCTAGTTAATTTTTAGATAGATTTCTCTGAGCACACAAGATAAGTGGAAAGTGTGTCAAACAATCGTAAGTTAACTCGAAGCTGTAAATCTGGACGTCTTCTGAGAGTTCTTTCTATAGTTCTAAGCCGCCTTCTGTTTATTTTCATTGTCATAGAGTGGAAATCCAACTTAGCACTATGTGAAAATTATGGAACCATTACAATCATTGCTGTGTCGTCTCAAGCTCCTTAAGAGAGGCTAGATAAATTTAGTTTTAAATTTTAAAGTGAATTTCCTTCTGTTTTTTTTCATTATCATAGATTAAATCTATAGTAATTACAATTAGCACTCAGTGCAAATTTCTGCTGCATTACAGTTTTACTGTAATATAAAATATACATTGTTTTAGCTTAGTGTAATAATGTTAAACTAGTCTAAGCTTCTCTGACAACTTTACTATTCATGGTTACAAAACTAGACATAAAACCGAAACCTAACCATAGTGTCCTATTCATTTCTAATGACATACTTGACATTGACTGTAAATATGAAAACAAAAATAGTGGCAAAATTAAAAAAAGCAGTTGATTTTGATTCAATATTTTTTTATTAAAAAGTTTTATTGATCTAAATAAGTTGTTAATGGAAAAAATTAAAAGAGGAAATCCAAAAAAACCCCATCTCATAATTATTTCTAAAAATTGATTATGTGGATATGGATGATACTCGTATTTACCTAAAAAAATAAACTCGTTTAAATTATTAAAAAAATCATAATAATATTCTGTTCTGTTTAAAGCAGAAAGATCAGCTTGAGATTCTGTAAAAAAGTTAAATAATAATGAAAAACGTTCTATAAGGTGGTCTAGTTTAGCATATAATGAAGGTGTGTTTTTAACAACAAAAAATATAATGACAAAAAAAAGGAGAACGGAAATTAGTGGTTTAAAAAATAATTTTAAATTAAATTTTAATCCAGTTCTAAATTTATATAAAATAAAAATAATTGCTAGATATAATATAGCACCTCTTGACATAGTTAAAATCACAACAAATAATGTCAAAAACATAGCAAGTATTAATAAATATCTCAATGTTCTTTTTTGAGTATTTTTAAATAGCCAAAATAAGAAAAGAGTTAATAAAGAATGTAGATAAGCAATTCCAATTGGATTTAGAAAATTATCATAATTATTTCTCTTAAAATCACTACCAATAGATGATAAAGTTTGATGCTGAATAAACTTTATGGAGCCAATAATTGATAAAAAAGTAATGATAAAAATTATTTTGTTTGAAATTTTAAAAATAAGGTTACTTTTTAAACCCATTGAATATCCTACACAAAGTAAAATAAAATTTATAAAAGTAAATGATAATTGTAATCTATCTAGAGTATCTTGTTTTTGTATGGATGCAATAAAAAGATAACCTAATAGAAAAAGAAAACAAATTGTAAAGAACTTGATTTCTCGTGCTAAGAATTTACGTTTAAATGAACTTGCGACTAAAAAAAATATACCAAAAAATAAAGAACCATACTTTGCAATGTCACCGGCTAGTATGAAAGCTTGTGTTGACCATATTAAAAAAAAGACACCTAATGCCGTATAGTTTAAAATATTTTTTTCTTTTACAATCATCCTATAGTTTTTTATGATGTAAAATGGTTTTAGCAAAAATAGTTGGTTTTCGTAAACTCAAGAAATCACTTTTTTTTATTTCATTTATATTTTTAGACAAAACTAATTCAACCATTTTATTAGCAATCTCATCTGGAGTTGTATTGTTAATTAACGTTCCTAGTTCATACTCATTTATTAACTCTTTTAATAATCCTTTTCCAGTAGCTATTACTTTTTTATTGGCTGCAGCTGCATGACCAAGAATACCGCTGGAGGCCTCATTATTCTTGTAGGGCATTAATACTGCAAAGCACTGTTCAAATAAACTTTTCATAAGAGAACTCGGTACAAATTGATTACACCAAATTATAGTTGCAAAGGATTTTCCTTGGTATTCTTTTATTTTATTTTGTAAATTATTTTCTTGCTCGATGTCATTTATTTTTCCAACTAATAAAATTGTAATTTCCTTTTGTTTATCAATTGGCAAATGTATCGATGATTCTACTACTTCAAAAGTTCCTTTTCTATCTCCAAGACTTCCAATATGTAAAAATATTTTTTGATTTTGATTTATATTATAATGAGTATAAATATTAAAACCTTGAAGTGGTTTTAAATTAGGTATGGGATCTGGTAGCATTTTAAATATTTGTGTGTCGAAACTTTTATTTAAAAGAACTGCTGTTTTGTTGTCATTTAATATAAATATATCATTAATTGAAGGATTTAATGTATATAATTTGGTGGTATAGTATTTACGCCAATATTTTAATTTTTCTTTCAATATATTTCTTTCCATTCTCGTAAATTGAAGAAAAAGAATACCTCTAATAGAGAAAGAAGGTCTACTAAATATAAAAACTAATTGAAATACATTAAAATACAAAAGAATTACTTCTTTTACATGATGATACTTAACATATTTACATAACAGCTTATAGTTAAATATTGATTTTTTTATTATGCTGTTGTTTTTAGAATAATTAAATTCTTCAACTGAGATAGGGGAAAGAGTAATGTTTTCTGTTTTTATTGCTTTTGAAGAAATTTCGGGACAATTTTTGATAAAATTTGGGTGTACAACAAAAAAATAATAGTGCTCATCTTCAAATTCATGAATATAATCAATCAAGTGATTAAGATACTCTGTATGGTGGCCCGTGATTTCAATATCAAAGATTATTTTTCTCAATTTTTAATCATTTTTTTTTATAAATTTAGCTGGGTTTCCTCCCCATATCTCATCATCAGGAATCGACTTTACAACAACACTACCTGCTGCAACAATAACTCTTTTTCCTATTTTCACTCCTTTCGTAATAATTGAATTTGTTCCAATAAATGCATCGTTATCAATTACTATTTCTTTAGACTTTGCATTTATAGCATCTGTCAAAGGGTTCCGTCTGTGTTCAAAATTTAAAGAATGCATATCTGAATCTATAAGCATTACACCAGAACCTAACTTTACATTATCATGAATTATAATCGCTTTGCTTGCCCATAAAGTCACACAACTCATCCCAACATTATTCCCAATAGTAACCTTAGCTCCTTTATCTAATCGAAACATACTTTTTAAGTTTCTCCCCAAAGGGTTTAACATCAAAGAACTCGTTAATGCGAAATTTTCGCCAATATGCATTTTAGTATTTTGACGCATATCCAATGTAAAAGGCCCTCTAATTCGTATGCAATTTGAAAAAACTACACCATTAATCCTTAAAAGAACAATATTCTTTAAAACATAAAAATATATACGTGTTCTTTTAAACATAACTCTAACTTATTAAGATATTATAAAATTGATATGTTTTAGCTAAATTTAATTTTATATTAAACTCACGCTCTGAAAGAACAACTCCTTTTTCTCCTAATTCTGTTCTCTTTTTTGAATCTTTCCCTAATAACTTTATATAGTTTTCCAATTCACTTTTATCAGAATACAGAAAACCTGTTTCATTGTGAATAACCAATTCATTTACACCTCCTTTGTTTGCTCCAATAATTGGCAAAGCATACGATGAAGCTTCTATAACACCTCTTGCAAAATGTGGTTCTACAAACGGACAGATAAAAACATCCGAACAATTTAAAATCATTTCTACATCGTGCCTAAATGGTAATAAATGTATATTGGAATTGTTACAATAGTTTAATTGGCTTTTGTCATGAGCACCAACAAAAACAAAATGATAATTATTAAGTGTTTCCGTTAGTGGTTTTACAATCTCTATTAATTCTTTCCATCCATTACTTTTAGAAAATCTTGCTAAATAAAGAAAAACAACATCTTCTTTCTTTAAATTTAATTCTTTTTTAAGAAGGTTTTCTCCAGAAAAGGGGATAGGTTGGTCTACAAAATTATAGATGACTTCAGATTTAATAGTTGTTTTTTCTGGCAAATTTAAACTCTCTAAATCATTCTTACATATTGCAATAAATCCAGTAACAAACTTCTTGCAAAAAAAACGTAAGGGAGCACCCCAAATACCTTTTCGCAATGGTTCTCTAACATGAGATATCACTTTTATTTTATGAATTTTAGCTGCTATTGCGACAGGAAATAGACATGTAGAATTAAGATGTATTATATCAGGTTTTATTTTTTTTAATATCAAATATGCATTAAAAATGCTCGGAAGTAAAAAAAGATAATTTCTAAGAAATAGTTTCGCTGATCTTTCAACAACTGTCGATCCATGAAAAGGTTTTATACCCTTTACCTTCATAAATTCAACTGACAACGTTTTAAAAAAATCGTTCACAGGTCCATCTTCAATATTAATTAACATTGGTTGGAACCTTTCTCTATCTAAATTCTTTATAATATAACTCATGCTTTTAGGAGCTCCTCCATAGCCTCCTGCATGATTTATATATAATATTTTTATTTTATCATCAGTCATATAACGGTATTTATGAAAACTGATTTTTCCAAATTTTATCCCACATTTTTTGAATTTCTAAGCTCAATTCTTTCTTTTTTGAATTTAGTATAGTACTAATTTCTGTTTGGTTATTGAACGTTTCATGAATCTTCAATTGAGTTACATCCCATAAATCTTCAACATTAATAATATTATCAAACTGATTGTAATCTTCAAATAACATTTGGTATTTGTGATTCCAACTTGTAGCTAAACAAGGAACTCCTTGACTTAAAGCACTAGCTACACCATGAAATCTAGAGGAAACAGTCATAAATGATGCTCCAATTACGCCTTTTACTTCTTTAGCGTTTAAACCAGAAACAATGGATAGTTCATCCTCAAATTGAGCACTGATTTGCTTGCAGATCTGTAAATCACCTTCACCTTCGTGATTTAATAAAAAAACATCTTTACCTAGGCTGTTAAACTCTAAGATAACTTTCTGCAAGAAATTTAAATACTCGCTAGAACCTGCAGCAGTATGAGTAACCATTTTCTTATTAGGAACAATGCATATTTTTCCTTTTACAAAATCATATTTTTCTGGAAGAATTCCTTCTACTAATAATGTAAAATCGGGATATTGCCAAACCTTAGATTTTTCAGCTCCTGCGCCAATCACATGTTTGTATGATATTTTTTCTCTTGCAATAATAACGTCTGCATGTTCATTAATTATTTTTATTGAATTTTTTCCTGATTCAGTATCAAAAGGACCTAATGCTTGAGGCAATAAAACAATTTTAGAATTATTTTCTTTTAATGTTTTAAAATAATTATTCAATGTCTTCAGTCTTTCATCTGAATAATTCCATTGATCAGAAAACTGAAAACCTGCTGCATCTAAAACTATATCAACTCCTTTGGAAGCATGTTTAGATGTAAAATAATTATAAGACAACCCCAATCTTGATAAAATTGCAATCGGAAGTCTAGAATTTTTTAACCAAAATCTTTTTTTCAAAACAATCTTTGTTTTTATGTCAGGGTTGTTTTCTCCTGGATGATTTGAATTATAAACAACCTCAGCATCAGGATGAAATTTTTCAATTTGCTCAACAATAGCAAACAACATCAATTCTGCTCCTTTATTTAAGGTATTCGTACCATCTATTTGAATAATCATAAACGTATTAATTGTATTTTCTAATATGTTCCAAACTTCTTTTCTCTGAATAAGCTACTTTGCCTTCGGGATGAGAAAAACCAACAGCCATACACATAATTGGTCTTTGATATTTTTCAAGTTTTAAAGTCTTTTCCATCTTCTTTTCCAATCGCTCTATATCTGGCCAATTAATTGCACAACTACTCAATCCCAATGTCTCTAACCCTAACATAAACGTCATACTTGCTAACGAACCATCTATATAAATGATATGGCGATCACGTTCATCAAAATAAGCATCTAAATTTCCAACAATAACAATTATCATTGGAATTCCGTCAACATAGCCTCTAGCTCCCATAGGTAAGTTTGCGACTTCTTTAAGTAAAACAGGATCGTCAATCACTTTAAATTCAAATGGTTGCCTATTACAAGCGCTAGGAGATTGATTTGCAGCTAATACTGCCTTATCGATTAAATCATGAGGAACTTTATCATTCAAAAACCACCTAACTGAACGTCTATATTTCGTCAAATTATAAAATTCCTCAAATGTTATTTTAGTTTTATTAGCCTCTTGTCTGTAGTATGGAATTGATTTTTCTTCTTCATTAGAAGATTTCTGATCAGAATAATTTTTAATAAAATCTAAAAACCTCTTCTTTTCATTATCCACCAGAGGATGTTTCCCCAGAACACTAAAATATTTATTTAACACATCATAGAACCATTTATACTGGGAATCCTTTTTTATTTTTTCGGGAGTCCAAATACCCAAAAAAGCATCCACTGTTTCAGCAATAAAATCAACAGCAAAGACATCTCTACGAGGCTTCATTAAAAGCCCTTTTTCTAATCTATGAATATTTCGTATTAAAGTATATATATTTGCTTTATCACTCTTTAACTCCTTTAAATGTAAGAGTTTACCTTTTAATACAGCATGTTGCTCACGTTTAAACTTCGTGGAAAACAACAAATAATATAGGCTGCTAAAGAAAGGAGAAAAAACAAATATCTTAGGCAAGATGGTGTCTTTAAACCTTAGACTAGATTGGTAAATTTTAATTAATATTTTTTTCAATTAAATTTGATATTACAGCATTGATATTCTTTTTTTCAAATTTATAGATTAGTAAAAGATAGGTTAATATAAATGCCCCAAATAAATATATTGAATTATCATACACATATTTTTCCACTAGGAAGACAACTAAACTAGAAATTAAAATACTATAAATTGCACCTTTTACTGATTGATATACATTAAGTAAAGATACACCGATCTCTCGATTCAAAACAAACAAACCTACAACAGCTAAGCACACCTTATTTAATAAAATAGCAAAGGCAGCTCCAGTTAATCCATAATTTGTTATTCCTAAATACAAGCCTGGAATCAAAACAAAAATAGTTAAGCTCATTATAATTTTCATCTCTAATTTTGGTTTTCCTAAACCTCTAATAAGAGAAGTAAAAGAATTCACCAATAAATGAACCATCATTCCAATTGCTAATATTTTTAATGGAATAATAGACTCTATCCATTTTTCTCCAAAAAAACCAATAATAATTTCTTCTGCAAAAAATAATAAAAAAGTCATAATCGGATAAATAAGGATCGCATTGATATTAATTATCTGTAAAAAATAACCTTTTAATTTATCTTTATTGTCTTGACTTTTACCATAAACAGGGTACATCACTTTATTAAGTATTCCACTTATCGCTTGTCTGAATTGTTCTGTTAAAGAAAAGGACAAAGCATAAGCCCCTAATAATGAAGACCCAAGTAATTTCCCTATCATTAAATTATCTATATTATAGGTAAGAGTACTAAACATCACTGTACCTGAAGAATAGGCACCAAAACCAAATATATTTTTAAAATGTAATTTATTCCATTCCAATTTCGGTTTCCATTTTGTTTTGATGAATAAAAGTGGCAGCGACAATATAACAGTTAATAAACTATTTGCAATTAAAGCCCAAACACCTAAATCAAACATATAAGCGCCAGTAATCGAGAATACACCAGCAATCAATGCAGATATATTTAAAATTGTCGCCAAACTTTTAAAATCCATATTCCTGGTAAGTATAACCGTATGAATTAAACTAAATGGCTTGATTAAAATACCCAAACTCAATACAGGGATTAATATGTTTAGCATTGGTTCTTCATAAAAACTTGCTGCAAATGGTCCTATTACAAAACTAAGCAGTAAAAATATTCCTAAACCCCAAAGTAAACCTGACCAAAAGGCCGTAGAATACATTTCTTCGGCCTCTTCATCATTTTTTTTCTGTATCAAAGCTGCAGACATCCCTAATTCGGAAGCAGCGCCAGAAACAGCAATAAATACCATACACATACCCACAAGACCAAAATCTTTCGGTAGTAAAATAGTAGCTAGTATTAAACGTATAGAAAAACGGAAAATAAAATCAAATACGAATTGAATCGCTGTCCATTTAATTCCAGAAACTATCTTGGATGTTTTAATCATGAAAACATTACTCAGCCTGTTTTAAAATACTATGTCCTGCTTTTAGTAAAACTAAATCTTTCTGCATCAACGAAATATCACCTTCCATCATATCTTTTACTAAAGAAGCTAAATCGTGTTCTGGCACCCACCCTAATTTATTTTTCGCCTTTGAAGGATCTCCAATTAATAAATCTACCTCTGTAGGTCGGAAATAAGACGGGTCTACAGATAAAACTTCTGTGCCAATTTCCACTTGAAAATCTTTATGATTGCATGCTGTAACGTATGCTTTCTCATCTACTCCTTCTCCTTTGAATTCTAAAGCTATTCCAACCTCTCCAAAAGCCAAACGCACAAAATTACGCACTGTTGTTGTTACACCTGTAGCAATTACCCAATCTTCTGCTTCATCTGCTTGCAAAATCATCCACATCATTCTAACGTAGTCTTTCGCATGTCCCCAATCTCGTTTGGCTTCTAAATTCCCTAAATAGAATTTATCTTGCAGTCCTAATGCTATTTTAGATACCGCACGGGTAATTTTTCTGGTTACAAAAGTCTCCCCTCTTCTTGGTGATTCATGGTTGAATAAAATACCATTACAGGCAAACATATTATACGCTTCACGATAATTTTTAGTAATCCAAAATCCATATATTTTAGCAACTCCGTAAGGAGAGCGAGGATAAAATGGAGAAGATTCGTCATAAAAACCTCTTTCATTTTTATTTTCAGGCATACCTCCATATAATTCAGAAGTAGAAGCTTGGTAAATTCTTGTTTTCTTTTCTAATCCTAAAATTCGTACAGCTTCTAATATTCTTAAAGTTCCCAATCCATCAATATTCCCAACATACTCTGGAGTATCAAAAGAAACAGCAACATGTGACATGGCTCCTAGATTATAAATCTCATCTGGTTGTGTTTCTTGAATAATACGCGTCAGGTTCATTGCATCAGATAAATCTCCATAATGCAATTTAAATCGTTGATTTGGATGATGTGGATCTTGGTATAAATGATCAATCCTAGCTGTATTAAATAGCGAGGATCTTCTTTTTATACCGTGCACCATATATCCTTTTTCTAACAACAATTCCGCTAAATAAGAACCATCTTGACCTGTAATTCCTGTAATTAATGCTACTTTCATATTGTTTTATTCGATTAAACTAGTCGTAAAGAACTAATCTACATTTTAAGTTCTTGTATATTCTCTAAAAACCAAGCATAGGTTTTCTCAATCCCCTCTTTTAACTCGGTAGTATACTCCCAACCAAATTTTTTCATTTTAGAAACATCCATTAATTTTCTTGGTGTTCCGTCAGGTTTTTCTGAATCCCAAATAATTTTACCTTGATGACCTGTTACTTTTTGAATGGTTTCTGCCAATTCCCTAATGGTAATATCCTTTCCTGAACCCACATTGTATAAGTAATCTGGCAATTCGTTTTCTAAAGCATAAACTACAGCCTCTGCCATGTCATCTACAAATAGAAATTCTCGCATCGGAGTTCCACTTCCCCAGAGTGTTACCTCTGAGTGATTATTTATTTTAGCCTCATGAAATTTACGCAACATTGCAGGTAGTACATGTGAGGATTGTAAATCGAAATTATCAAAAGAACCGTACAAGTTTGTAGGCATTAAGCTCACATAATCTTTGTTGAATTGATTTCGAATGGCTTGACAGGTTTTTACCCCTGTTATTTTTGCAATGGCATACCATTCATTGGTCGGCTCTAAAGAATCTGTCAATAAATATTCTTCTTTTAGTGGCTGTGGTGCATATTTTGGATAAATACATGAACTTCCTAAGAAAATAAACTTCTCAATTCCAGATTTCAAAGCCCCATCAATCAAATTGTTTTGAATCTGCATGTTTTCCATTAAAAACTGATATGGAAAATCTCTATTCGCTAAAATCCCACCAACTCTTGCAGCTGCGTCAATAACCACTGCTGGTTTTTCAGTTTCATAAAAATCCTGTACTGCATGTTGATTTCTTAGGTCGAACTCAGCACTTGTTTTACCTAACAAATTCGAATATCCTTTCTTTTCTAAAGCTCTCCAAACAGCAGAACCCACCATACCTCTATGACCTGCTATGTATATTTTAGTGTCCTTTTTCACTATCTTTTATTTCCCTATTTGAAAATATTCAAATCCTTTTTCTTCTAAATTAAAGGCATTGTATTGATTTCTACCATCAAA